>Ga0326727_10009563_pt1 | contig 23752 bp, 24 predicted proteins | sample MB2enrmetagenome_FD_207643 | JGI IMG/M metagenome (GOLD analysis project Ga0326727, IMG submission 207643) | Lab enriched peat soil microbial communities from McLean, Ithaca, NY, United States - MB29MY | ecosystem: Environmental > Terrestrial > Soil > Wetlands > Peat | place: USA: New York... | reverse complement strand
TCAGAAAATAATCAAGGCGTCACCTTAAAATGGATCACGGAAGACGGCGGCATCCAAATAGCCGCAAACATTCAGGGAACAGCGCTTAACATAGAAGCAAAATTCTTAACAAACAACGACTTAAACTTAGCATTGAAGGCTTCTTATCAGCTTATGACAAACATCAGCAAGCTTTGGCAAAGCTCACACGCAGCTGGAACCGTGGCCAGAAACGTTGCTTATTACGGCGACGCATGCTATTTGATGCCAGCCTAAATTTTTTGTCTGCACTCTTTAAAGCACAGCAAATAGCCACCTAAACCCTACTTTACATCTCATAGCTACTTGAAGGAGTCCGTTTCCTACATTGTCTGATACAGAGGGATACTCCAAGTGATAGAAAAATTTCTTGAACAAATTGCGTTGCCCTACAAGTGCCTCATTTTTTAGCTGTTTCACTATCTTAAAAAAACTATCCTCTTCTCCAGTGTCTTTTTACTACCTAAGTAGCCAAGCAAAAAGTATACCCTATTTGAACGGCGGCTAACGCTGAAAAATGAAGCCGCATCCGCTAAATGGCTAAGAGCCTATTTGGTTTTGTTCCATTCATTTGCCTAGGTATTTTGTTTTTTAGGGGTGGAATTGGGAAAAAGCATTTAAAAAGAAACATACAAGCTAATTTGCTGGTAACGATTCCGTAATGGCTAAAAAAGAAAAAGACGAAGACAAGTTCAGGTCGGCATTAAAAAATTTTGATTATCACTCGTCGCGCTTATTCTCTATTCTTTTCTTAGCAGTATACGTAGTAGCTGTAGCTATCTTCTGCGTGGAATACAAAATTATTCCTGGGCCTGAATTTCTAGTTTTAGGCATCTTAATTTACTGTACCTATAATGAACGGACTTGGCGTACCTTAAAAGATTGGCTTCCATTCATTACGGTGTTTGTCTCTTACGAAGTTATGTATAGTTTCATAGGCACGGTCTCACAGTACAGCCTTAATACAGGACCATACAATTTGGATGTGACCATGTTCGGCCGAGTTCCCAGCCTCATTCTTCAAGAAACAATAAAGATGCCTATTTTAAATTACGTGGGCGCCTTTTTCTACGGCATATATTTTTTTGTACCAACCGTTTTTGCTTATGTTGTATGGAAGAAAAGTCCTAAGAACTACTGGAAATACACCGTTGCCTTCGGCGTATTAACCTACAGTGCCTTGATAACTTTCCTCTTTTACCCTGTTGCGCCTCCATGGATTGCGGTTCCAGACGTTACTCGAATCTTAACCGGGTCAGTTGATGCTAGCCTAGGTCTTCCTGTTTACAAGACCTTGTTTGATTTTTTAAGCCCAAATGCATACGCTGCATTTCCCAGTATGCATTCAGCTTTGCCGTGGCTGGTTTTTCTTTTCGCGTTCAAAATTTGGAGATGGAAAGCACTCCCAGTGTTATCAATTCCTGTTGGAACTTGGTTTAGCGCAGTCTACCTTGGCGAACACTATTTTACGGATGTCATAGGCGGAATCGTCTACGCCACAATCGCGTTCATTGCAGTCGAGAAACTTCTGCCCCTACTATCTTCAAAAATTGGCTTTTTAAGAAAACATGTGCCCAACTAAAAGATACCATTGCCTAAAGCTAACAAGATATTGGAATCTTAATTTTTTGCTACTCGTAGTATTTAGCAAGTTTCACGGATGATAATTCTTAAATCTGCATAGCGTAGAAATAGCCTTACATGACAAAAAGATTTACAGCTATTATCCTTATTGCTAATGTTATAATGGGTTTGCTTCTTTATCTTTCCAGCCAATTAGTGCTTTCAGAACTCAACGGTGCCACACTAAGCGGATTTACTCTTACCTCAATCGGTATAGCGCCAGCACCGGTGGCTGGCCAAGTTATTGTACCGATTGCAATTGTAATGCCTAACTTCCCGTTCTATGTCTTTCTCCTCTTTTTGATAGTAAACGCTTGCTTCATAACAAAACTGCTAATAAGCAAAGAAAACAAAACAGAACCCTGCTTAGACCAACATAGAGCATATCAGAATTAGTAAAGTTTCCAGAGTACATCAAGTCGCTTAATGGTCTCGGTAAGCTGGAAACTTGGAAAGATAAGTCTTAAATCTGCATAGCGTAAATTAGAAGAATTTGAAGGGGAACTAACAATGTCAACTTCAGCTTCAGCAAAAATTGCGAAAGTAAGACAAAGAAAAATGATTCTTATAGCCGTAGTAGTAATAATCGCAATTGTTGCAGTGTCTTTAGTAACATATGCTCTAATATTCGCCTATGTTTACAATTTTCACCTAAGTATTGTTAAGGCAACAGCTCCTGCTGAATTAAAGGAAGGTTCCCAAACACAGGTTGCTTTAATTGTTCACTATAATATGATGAACAACCCTTATTTGAAAAACCATATTACTCTATCTCTGTCAGGAACAGCTGCGTCATGGGGAAGTTTTGTAACAGCCAACTTTTTTCGAAATGGAACACAAACTACTCCTCCTATAACCATAGCTACTCCATCAGATGGTGCAGTTTTATTTGTAAAAATACCTGATGACGCTCAAGCTGGCAGTTACGAAATAACGGTTACAGGAACTAACAGTGTAGGAAGAACATCATCAGTTACATATGCCTTTATTGTGACAACATGAACGCATAAACACACTCATACCCTTTTAGTTTTTTAACTTTTAATAGTCTTAAATCTACGGCTATTACCGAGTTAGGAACTTTGCCGATATTGGCAAAACTATAAGGGGGAAGTTCTGCAACCGAAGTTTACCTATCAAATAGATTATTAAGTTAAGTTTCTCTTATTCTTTTTATTGGGTTAGTTTTGTCAACACCATATACCAAGCATCAATCAAATAGCAGTATTTTTCTCTCTACACCAATGGTTAACGTAGATTATTGGGGTATCACTGTACATTGCCTAAAATGCAATAATGAAAACAAAGCGACCCTTATACAACTGAAGCGAGGAGAAACTATTCAATGCAGCGTTTGCGGCACAAGTATTGGTTTAAGAGACAAAGATGGAACCATTGAAAAAGAAATAATTAAAGTTCAAGAAGCGGTAAATTTACTAGAACTGGCGATTCAAAAAATCGGTGTTATCATCCAAACATAATAGTGCAGCTTTAAAAGCTAGTATACCTTAACAGGGGCAACGAAGCGGTGAATATTTTGAGTCAAATAGTACACGGAAGAATAGTTAATTACAGAACAGGCCCAAAAGCACAAACATCAAGAGAATGCTTAATTGAATTTGAAACAGTTGATTCCGCATCTTTGGCAGGCAAACTCGTAGGACAAAAAGTAACTTGGACAAGCGGAAACAACAAGTTTGTTGGAAAAATTATGGGTCCCCACGGAAGAAACGGCATGGTCCGAGTAAAATTCCCACATGGGGTCCCTGGTCAAGCGATAGGTACACGGGTTGAATTAGCAAGTTAACCCAGTTTGTTTTTGATTAAAAATAACCATGAATATACTCGATAATTTCAACAAGTTTTAACTACTCAAACCACTAATTGCCTACAGATGAATGCGAAAATTACAAAAAGAACATTCTTAAATTTGATAAAGCACGCATCAATGACCATTAATTGTTTTTTGGCTGCTTTTTCTTAATAAAGCCTTTTACTAGGTTAGTTAAGCTTTTAGGGGTGAGGATGTAAAGGGTAGTGTAAACTTGATCCGTGAATTAGAATGGAAATGAAAGTATCCATAATTTCAGACATCGAAGGGATGAAGAGACTCGAGATTCTATGGAATGGATTCATTAATGAGTACAGTGAGTCTCCTTTTCTCCTTAGTGGTTTTGTCGAACAGTTTCTACAATCAGATGCTAAGGATTTAATGCCGCGCTATTTTGTTTTCCTCGTCGACAAAAATGTAGTTGGGGCTGTCCCCGTGGGAATAGGAGAGGGTGGCTTTAGATACTGCCGTTTCTTGCCGGGCAAAGATTTTCAACCAGAACTCCTTTTTAACCCAAAATACCAGGCAATATGCCTAAGGATGACACTTGATATCATATTCAGGAGAATGCAGTGTCAATTTGCTGATTTTTTTCTAGCCGCAGCACATCAAAGTTTACCTGTTCTATACAAGGTTTCTAAGGAATTAGGGGTTCATTTAGCAGTTTCTTCAGACACTGGTCGTGCAGTTGTGCCTGTTACATGCTCTTGGACGCAGTTTGAAAAGAAAAGAAGGCATCTAAGGCGTGAATTTGAGAGGACAGAACGTCGCTTAAGGGAATCAGGCCAATTAGAAATTAACTGGTTCGGAAAGGAAGATGACAAAACTGAAGTTATGAACAACATCCTAAAAGTGGAAGAAGCAAGCTGGAAAAAACCTTATAACTCAGCGCGCGGAATTAAGGTTGATTCCTCAATACGATTTATTTTTGATGGATGTGTACGGACATCCCTAATGCAATCAAAATTTAATTGGGGAGTTGCACTTCTGCAACTAAACAGAAAGCCCATTGCCTATAGCTTGTTCTTAGAACATAATGGGCATGCATATATCTGCAAAACTTCCTTTGACGATCGGTATAGAAAGCATGGTCCAGGTATTTATGTCAACTATGCAGTCGTCCGTCAATTGATGAACAGAAATAATATTAGAATTATTGATTTTATGTCAGACCTGCCTTTTTCACACAAATGGGCTTCCGAGATTGTTCCAGTTAATCGAATCAGCCTATATCAAGGCACAGCACCAATTCTGCTTAGACGCGTTCTATCTACCTATGCCGCCAAAACGGCGATGTACATGTTAGGAACAGTCTCAAGCTACACACGCGAGTTGAATGCCGCTCTATATCCCTGAACGGTGATAAAATCTGTCCCTGTCTCACTGAACAAGTTTAGGCTCCAGAAGAGGAAAATGCGGTATCATACATCTAACGCGCCAGAAGCTTGAAAACGTCACCTCGTACGCCCTCTTCAGCGTGTTGTGCTCGATTCTGAACAGAGAGGCAGCAGAGAACATTGGAAGAAGAGACAAAGCAATCTCACCAACCTACTTTAACACGTAATAAAGGGACAAACCAGCGCGCGTTTATTTTACGTTTCTTAAATTTACCGCAAAACCTTTTTATCATTTTTAAAAAGCATTTTTTCGTGGCATGGCTTTATAAGCTTGGCGAGAGAATTCATAGGTTGAAGAGTTTCTCTTATCCTCTTAGGCTTACCCTTTGTATAATTGATTCTTTTCAAAAAATATTGAGGTAAATGAAAATGTGTATGTTGAGAGCGGGTTTAGTTAAGAACTGTCGCAGATGTAAGTCTTCTGTACGGCTAAATTGTGTATATAGAAAGAAAGCATCAAAGAAAAGCTTTTCAGATAACAAGAAAAAAGGCGAAAAGCTTAATTCATAATCAAAATTCCCGAATTCTAACGCTAAATTTTTCTTATTGTAGGATACAGAGGTGAAATAATGTCTCAAAGGAATGTTTATGAGGTAAAATGTACTTCGTGCAATCAAACTGCCACTGTACCCTTCAAGCCTACTCCAGGCAAACCAGTTTACTGCAAAGCTTGCTTTGCCAAACACTTAACCAATCAGCCCCTAAAAACGGCAAGTACACACGCTAATTTTGAGCCCAAACAGGCGTGGGCACGAAGAAGATAGCAGCATAAACGCCTTTTATTTACTTTAACTCCTATTTCTAATGGCATGAAAGCTTGTAATAGGCTTACAAGAAGGCGAATAATTGAAGATCATTAAAGGATGGAAGAAAATAAGCAATCAAGGCGGCTATATTAACGAAAACACTGGGCAAACTCTCATTATCTCCAAAAAAGCATTCAGTGAAAACTACCATATCTTAGTCTTTGCTGGAGAGCAAACAGATGAAGCTGAGAGCAAAAAAATCTCGCCCGAGTTCTCCAAGAAGACTAAAGCCGAAGCCTTCGCCTTGGACTGGATGGGAAAGCACCCAAATGGAATGATTGAATCAAAAGATTAATTTTGGTTTTGCCAAATTTTAAAGGTGTATTGTTCGAGCAATATGGCTAATTTTAATAAAATGTTAATACTAAAACTCTAAAGTTAACCTGTCTTAGACCATTAAAGAGGCTGCCCCAAAACGAGGGTAACTTATCGGCTTCCGTACCTTTTTCTCATGCAAGCTTGGCAAAAATTTTTTTTATACCGTCTTATTCTTTGAGGCTGAAAAAGTTGGCCGCAAGAACTGCACCTGATTTGCGCTGTCTGCACAGGATCAAGCAGTTTTAGTCTTCTTTCAATTTCAGCTTTGATTTCAGCGTCACTTTCCGCCTTCAAAGCTCCATTTAACAGTATTTTAGCTTGTTCTAAACTTCTATTCCCAAAAACCTTCAAGAAAACGCTATCTGGTTTTCCCACTCCTAATTTTAACGGTAACATGCAAACGAAGTTTGAGGGGTAACTCTGAGACTTACTGAAGTCAACAACAGCGAAGCGAAAGCTTCTTCGAAAAGGATTATCATCCTTACCGTTATGCTCGAAAATTTGCAGCCTAACACTCATTTTAATCAAGTCTCCCAGAATAAAAGTAAGCAAGCTTAATATCTATACCTAAAAAATTTTGTTTCTTTAACATGTTGCTTGGCTTTTCAGACCACTCGCAAAAGCAAGTTTTCAGAGCAGAGAAAGCAAGCCGAGGATTCCGCCCGCTACAATCATGATTGATGCTATAACGAAGGCTGCTATTTCGTATTTGCTGTATTGGTATCCATTCATCACTTTTTTATCTGAGACAAGTTTCCCGAGAAAGTACAGAGACGGTATTATTACTATTGGATAGATAACCATTAGACTTAGCATAAGTTGAATGTAACCTGTTATTGTGGCTACCAAGATTATAGCTGGAACACTTTCCAGCATGTACACTGTTAAGAAGGAGGTTTGTGATGTTTTGCCTGTTGCTTCGAGGACCCCCCAGGCTGAGCCGAGGGATATTACGATAAGTGCAAGAAACCCTGCGAAGAGGAACAACGCTCCCATAATGGGCTTTGCATACGGTCCAAAGAACGAGAGCACGTTTGAGAGGGCTATTATGCTGATTAATTTGCCTCCATTGGAAAGCCGTATTCCAGGGAAAATTAGTATGACCATTAGAACCTCTGATACTATGGCTCCGAGTATCGTTTCGATGCGTTCGTTCTTAAGGTCCTTTGGCTTTTTCTTTCTGCGGGCATCGGCGCCAGAATGATAGTAGAGCATCCATGGCATGACTACTGCGCCTACGCTGGCTGCTAGAAGGAAGTCAAAGGATGGTTTAGTGTATGGCTGTATTGGGGAAAGCCCTAACGAAATGAATTCTTTCAGGTTGATGGGAAAGATGAATGCAGATGCTACAATAGCTGCAACTAACATGAAGCTTAAGGGTATGAGCACCATCTCTGCTTTACGATACTGCTTGCCAACCACCACGCCCGTGTGGATCAAGAAAATTAGTATAAGCCCAAATAAAATAGGAAAACCCAATAAGTACAGACCAATGGCCATGCCCGCGTATTCGGCTACGTACTCGAGGAAATCGCTTATGCCCATGGGAATAGCTGCAAATATCGCCTTACGGCTTCCGAATTGTTTTCTTGTTGCCTCTCCCAATCCAAGTCCAGCGCATGTTCCCAGCCTGCCCGCTGCATCCTGAATGATGAAGAGGGGAAAGATCAATAAAAGAAGAATGAAGGCCATTCTGTAGCCGTAGCTTGCGCCGGATTGTAGTGCAGTGATTATTGAGGCTATGTCGATGTCTGCTATCATTACGATCCAGGCTGGACCGAAGTTTCTAAGCCAGTCGCCTACTTTGGAATTCATGTTGACTCCTCTTGTTTAAAGTTGCAGGTCAAATCGCACGCACTTAGGTCAACCTAAGTGACACATGCTATATTAACGTTTAGGCAAACCTAAATCATTTCCTCCATACACAACAAACGCTTAAACTTCAAAACCTATACGCCAAAATCAACAATTTACCAATTGAGACCACAATTCATAGTGAGCCGCGCGATAGAGCAACAAGTAGAACAAACTTTTAAGTCCTTAAACACACATTATTTTAGAGGTAGCTACAGATTAACCGACAGTAAGGTGATAAATCATGACGGCTGAAGGCAAACTTGGGCAATTAATTAAACAAAAGAAGCATTTTTTAAAAGCAATCATGCCAGCCTCGGAAAGCGTCGAAGAATATTTGGAAGCACTTTGGATATCAGAAGAAAGAGGCGAAAAATTAGCGCACCTCACTTGGGTAGCAGATCACTTAGGAGTAGCAGCGCCAAGCGCCTTAGAGATGCTTAAGAAATTAGAGAAAGAAGGCTACGTAATTTACAAGACAAGGCAAGGTATCGAACTTACTGAAAAGGGAAGAAGAATAGCAAAAAGAATTATCCGCGCCCACAGACTGACCGAAGTATTGATGAAAGAAACACTCAAAACGGACATTCGAGAAGAAACAGTTTGCGGCTTGGAACACCACATGGACGAAGAATTCATGAATGCACTGTGCACACTACTTAACCATCCAAGAAAATGCCCCCATGGACACCCCATCCCAAAAGGCAAATGTTGCCCATAAACCCAGCCAACAGAAAAATGGCTAAACCTAAAAAATGCTGGAAAATCCTTCCTTTCAATAAGCCTCTGTTTGCACGCGAAAATTCAAGACTGGATTTTTGCTGTTTATTTAGGCTCAAATTCTAGCTGCCCAGCGCTTCCAGTAAAGCCTTGACGTCTTTGATCCATGTAGTTATTATTTCGAGGTTCTCCCCCTGTCTATGTGACACCTTATGCAATCCCTTCAGTTCATTAAGTTGGTGTTCGTAGTATCCTAACAATAGGTTTAGAGGCTTTATGAACTGGGCTGTTGACCCGTGTTGTTCCAGTTTTTCGCCTAAATTGTTAAGCGTAGTGAGCATCTCCTCCGCGGTCATATTAGTGTTTTTCTTAAAGTCTTGAAGCACTATTTGTTTGAAGAGCATGTTGCGGTTCCTCCAATCATTAGATTGCTCAGTGAAGGCTTTGAGCACGGCTTGGTAGAGTTGGGTGACATGTTTTGTGTCAAGGGCGAGTGCTTGAGGCGCTACGCTGAGGTTTGTTGCCTGTGGCTGGGAGTCAGGCTGTGGCTCAGCAGAGGAGACCGTTAAGCTCACTGAAAGCCTAAATGGGGCACCCAACGCAGTCCACAGTTTGCTTAGTTCATCTAAAGAGAGCGAATCTATTTTCACTCTTAGCTCGACATTGTTCTCCTCATCTGAAATAATAATCGATGGCGTGGCTAAAAGCACATGAATTATTTTTTCAAGTAATGCGTGATCGTCTTTGTCGTTTCGGGTAGATGGCGTAACAAGATAGCGCAGGGCAAAGGTCGTGTGATTTGTCTTTTTTCTGGAGTCATCTACGGTTGGCGGCATGCTTTTTGCTGCTTTTTCTTCGGTTATGTTGTATAAGTAAATCGACAGTTTTCTGGTTCTTTGAGTGTTAATGGCTTTTGGAGAGGAAAAAGAAATCTGCTCTTGATTTGAGATTATGTTTTTTACTGTGGATTCATTTTCTATGCCGTTCCAGATAAGGTTTGCCAGCGCCTTGTCGGCATTCGATATGAAGGCTTTTTGACTCATGAATATCGGGTAATTATTTTGTCAGGTTCCTAAAAAGAGTTTTTAGCCAAAATTCTTTTCAATTGTTCTTCCGATGAAAAGCATGCTCCGCAATCCAACGATGTTGATATTCGCAGTATAGAATTCAGGTGCATCGATGCGGGATGGCTAAATGAGCCGCCTTTTTCCAGTCAGTAGCTCGAGATTCGGATAGGCCCAAACTCTCGTCCAAACATTTTTCAAGTATTGTCAATTTGCGATTAAAGAATAGATTAATTGCAATTGAAATGGCAACATTTTACTCGTTTTTTTGATGGTTTAATCGAGAGTTCTACCATTTTGAGACAATGTGGTGCCTAAATGCCGAGATAAATAATAACTAGAAGATACTTGATATTTATTGGACGTGTAGCTGAGGTTGGATAGACAGTGATTAGGATTCCACTATGGTGAATTTATGTCTGCAAAATCCTATTCGTATACTATTGTTCCTGAAATTCCGCAGAGTTATACCAGCAAACTATACGAGTACATCAACCAGTTTTTTCTTCTTCCTCAAAAATATCGATTCGCGGATATTTCACAAGGCCCCTTTTTTATCAGTTATTCGACCGTAGATTCTTTTGGAAAAAGAAGATTACGTGTTCAGGCTTCTGGTGCTGAACAGAGTGAACAGATGAACCTGACTATTACGCCTCTTGTCGAGGCAGTTCCTGAAGACGAGATTTTGAAATCTAAGGAAGACATGGATATCGCAGTAGACATGTTTGAAGATCAAGTTAGAAAGAACAGTATATTCTTCGCTTGGGAAGAAGGAGAAACAATAGTTCCTGAAACTGTTTCAGAAAAAAAGAACAGCCCTAGCCGCGTTCTTCTGGAAACGCAGATTCTGGTCATGGCTGTCTTTATGACTATCGGGTTGATTCTGTTCTATTTTATAGGACCATTGGTTCCGATTATTCTGCTCGCCATACAATTCGTCTTTGTTTTCTATTCAAACAAAATAATCGCTAGAACGGCAGATTGGCGCATCACCGAGAAGAATCCATTCATCCACATTCTGCAGTATCCCTTGTCTCCGGGAGAAGACCAACCGATCCAAAACATACCTAAAGACACCTTGGTCAAATTGAAGAAGCAGATTTACCAGGAGACAATAGCTGAAAAAGGAGAACTTGATTGTCAAAAAGCACACGGGGTCTTCTCAGAGTTTGGGATTGATTGTAAACAGGAGAATTTTATGGCGCGGAAAGTAAACGTCTACGACGTCGTGAAGAGAACGGCTGACAAATTCGGTTTTAAAGTACCTGAAATCGTTATATCTAACACGCAGGCCCCAAACGCGGCTGCTTCCGGCGTCAGTCCCAGTCGAGGTACAGTTATGATAACGACGGGAACATTTGTGCAACTTAACGATGAGGAGATAGTGAGCGTCTTGGGACATGAGTTCGGTCATTTGAAGGGACATGACCCGCTCTGGCTGTACGGCTTGTCAGCGGTTCAGTATCTTTTCTGGTTTTACGTTATTTTTGAGTGGTTACAAGTAAGCTCAGTCTTTCTGTTAATTATCTATCTGTGGATACTGCTTACCATAACTTATTTTATATCCAAGTTCTTTGAGGCTAGAGCTGACTTAACCTCGGCAATGGTTATACGTGAGCCGAAGGTTTTGGCTGACTCATTGGAAAAAATAGGCTTCCAGAGACTGCTTTTGGAGCGCACTCCTTCCTTCCGTTTTCAAGAGTGGCTGAGTTTTGATCCGCATCCGCCTATATACTTCAGGATAGCCCGATTGAGGAAACTAGATGCCACTACTACTGCTGAGATAAAGCATCCTCTTATGAGATCAGCAGAAGACGTAACAGAAGGCTTTTTTGACAGCCTTTCTTAAAATTTTCTTTGAAGCGCGGCTCGCAAAAGAAGGATCAATATCAAATCAATTGCAACATGATAAACCGCTCCTAATATTCGCTATAATAAGCGAACACTACCTTCAGACTGACCTCTCAACTGTACATAGTGGCTTTGGCAAAATGGCTACAGAGATTATTTTGCAGCGACTAACGTCACTAATCCATTAGACCTAACTCTTGGCTTTACTGTCACTGTATACAAAAAACAAAGAGAAGCTTTTAGAGAAAGGGCTTTGCTTGTTGACTTTAACTATTTGCTGTCGACTAGATGAGCTGTGCCGTCTGGGCAAAAAACTTTCTCGCCCAAAGAAACCTTTGCAAAGCGACGTTTGCACTCAGAAAGCTGTCTTTCACATCCGTCACAATCACGAGATAGCATCTTAGCACCTCTTTATGTCACGTGTCATAAGTTGCTTATACGACTTTCCACACCCAAAACCTAAACCACATGGAAAACCAAGAAAAAACAGCTTCCCCAACTCTTGCTATGGGCTTGGAGTTCTGTTGGCGCGCGATAAATCAGGGACAAAAGAATGCTGTCTGAGGTTCCAAAGTCGACAAAGACCCGTCTTATGGAGAAGATGAAAATTTAAATATCGGTTACGTAAAATAGCTGAGGTTACGGGTTTAATAGAGTATGTTAGAATGGCTTGTTTTCGTTGCCGCTTTTGCGACATTGGTTGCAACCTATGTTTACATAAGCTCGATGTTTAAAGGTGTTGCCAAGCCTAACAGGGTGTCTTGGCTTATGTGGACAATCGCACCTTTAATCGCAGCCGCAGCGGCTATATCCAACGGAGTGGGCTGGGCAGCTTTACCAGTATTTATGTCGGGGTTTTCGCCATTTCTGATATTTACAGCTTCGTTTGTTACAAAGAAAGCCTACTGGAAGCTCGCAACGTTTGACTATGTGTGCGGGGCATTATCAGGGCTGGCCTTAGTTCTTTGGTATGTAACAAGGGACCCGAATGTAGCGATAGCCTTTGCAATTGCGAGCGATGGATTGGCCTCAATACCAACTCTCACAAAGGCATGGAACCATCCAGAGACTGAGTCCGCTTGGCCGTTCATAGTCGGAGTATTCAATGCCTTGACAAGTTTCGGGGCTGCCACAATGTGGACTTTCTCGGAGTATGCCTTCCCAGCGTACCTGATAGCAATAAACATCATGCTTTGTTTCTCAGTGTACAATAAAAAGCTAGGTTCATTCTTAGCAAAATAACTAAAGTATCAAACATACAAAGTCTACTGGTTTGCTTTAAGAAATGCAAGCCCAAAAAAAGTTTTTTTTCGGTTGCTTATAATTTTTTGACGAGGTTGCGCAGCATAAGAAACCGTCAACAGGTGTGGACTCGCTTCTTCAATAAGAGTGTTTACTCATTATAATGTAGCCTGCCACAATGACCATCAAAAGAACTACGATTGCTGCCAAAACGAATATCATTTCTGGCATTCCAAGAATATAGTGGTCAACCTCGTAGTTGAGAGCAACGTATACGGGGGCTGTTGAATTGTTGTCAAATTGCAATTCGCATGTTCCCCCGACGTTAGAGGTAAAACTGGTGGAGTATTGACCAACATCTCCAACGCTAATAACCGTCGAGTTTGGAAAAACCAACGAAAAACACAAGACACTAGATTCCTGACCTGTGGTAAAGAAAGACAGTTGAACTCTATCCCCGGAAGAGACATTTATTTTGCATACAAAATCTTGCCCAGCTGCAACGTTGAAACCTTCCGTCGCCGCATGCACAATTCCGATGGCACCAACAAACAGGCATAGAATGAGCAATAAACAACAAAGTTTTCTCATTGACATCATTCATGATGTTTTCTTTGAATTGTTGTTGATAATCCTTTTGGAAATTGTATCTTACAAAACTTGTGTCCAACAAAACTACAGCTACTCGTCAGAGATACCTGGCATGGGATTAAATTTTAATCCCAAACCCAAGCGCTGATATTTTAGGACCAAAGCAGCGGGCTAAGCCAGAGTAGTTTTCAAGGCTTCCTAATTTTGCGGTTGCTCTTTCTGTTTCCCAATTTGATATTGAATTTGTTGTCCTTTCTAGCCAAAATACGATTGATTTGATGGTGTTTTGAGGATTTGAGGTACCTGAGATAGGTTCAAACTCTCGTTCAAACATTTTTAAAGACCATCAATTTACGAGTGATTTCTCGTTAGAATGCGATTAAAATGGTCACGTTTTACTCGCTTTTTGATAGTGTACCCGAGAGTCCGACAATTTTCAGAGATCATGGTATGCACATGTTATGGCGACTCGAAAGCTTGGTCTCTATAGATGAGCTGTTTTCAGAGCCCGCGCGAATGCTACCATAACCGCCTCTATTTATAACAATGGAGCCTTGTATGGGTCGCAGTCTACATGAATTTTTATCCTTCAAAAAGGCGGCGCGGCGCGCGATCTTAGTTCATTGACTGAAGGTTACATTTTTGGTTTATTCCAGCCTGTGGCAAATTCGTTGAATTCCAACTACGAGCAGATACACAAATTTCCATTAAGTTCACATAGGTGCCCGATATTTGTTCAAGGACAACCTGCATTAGAACATCATCGTTGTTTAGGATTAAACAAATGTCGAATAAAAATCCAATTTTATGGTAACTATTAACATTAAAAACGCATCAATCGAAAATTATAAAAGCCAAATACGTTCCTATAGTAAACGATTGTCAAACTAATTGAAGGGAGGCAATTTGGTAGCACCCAGTTTCAATACCGGAAACCCAATATGGGATTTTTTCTACATGCTTTTTAACGGTATATCAGAAGTTCCGTTAATAAGTTCTGCGCTTACCGGCGCTTTTATCCTTCTCGGGGTTTTAATAGCTTCCAGAAAAGCGGGCTTGATAATGGTGCTTTCAGGCTTGATAGGCGCTGCAGTTGCGTTAATCCTCGGTGCACCTTACGGTGACGTTACTTTCGGCTTATTCGGGTACAACTCAGTCCTGACTGGAATGGCATTTTGGTCTGGACCTTTCTCAAAAACAAACAAATACACTTTCGTAATTTCCACTGTAGGCGCCGCTGTCACAGCGATAGTTTGGATGACTTTCGCTCACGTTTGGACCGACATTTTTATTATAGGCGGCAGCGGATATGCTATTCCAGGTTTTACAGCGGCATTCATTTTTACAACTTGGACAATTATGTATGCTTCAAAAAGATACGGACTTGCAATATGGCCTAAAGCAAGTGAGAAAGAAGCTGAAACTTCAACTGACGGCGGGGTGCAGCAAAGTTTCAAATGGACGCCCAAGGAATTCATGAAGGCAGTACTTAATGGAGTTTCCCAGGTGACTTTTATTGAGAACTGGAAAACAGGATTGTTTTGGGTTATTGGTTTAACTCTATCTTTCGAGTTGGTTTCAGGCAAAATTTTCAGTAACGCCTACACGACTAACTGGAACTCATCCTCACCGTTGTTTCTAGCAGGCTTAATGGCGCTCATAGGATCAGCCATAGGTACTAGCCTAGCCATAGCGACAAAAATGCCGACTTCTGAAATAAAGGGTGGAATTCACGGCTTTAACCAAGTTTTAGTCATGATCGCACTGACTAGTTTTCTGCCGTTAACTTGGCAGACTTTTCTGTACGCTGTAACAGCCACTATCGTCTGTAGCCTTTTCACAATGCCTGCGCTACAGCATTTCTTAAGCCGATGGAACCTTCCTGCTTTGACTGGCCCCTTCGTTTTCACGGCTTGGGTTTTCATGCTAGCCACACCGTATGCTTTGCACATACCTGCAGGGGTCGGATGGGGTCGTCCTTAGTTCTGAAGCGTAATCGCATCACATATCTCACGAGCATCATTCACAAAAAAATAATGGAGGAAAAGAAAGAGATGATGCTAGCACCTAGAGAAATCGAAAAAATGATGATTTGGACAGCTGCAAGAATAGCGGAACAACGCAAAGCAAAAGGAATAAAACTCAACTATCCTGAAGCCGTTGCCTACATCGCGGACTACATAGTTGAAGGCGCACGAGCGGGCAAAACGGTCGCTGAGTTAATGCAATCTGCACGAAAAATACTGAATCGGAACGACGTCATGGACGGCGTTCCAGAGCTTATACACACGGTCCAAGCAGAAGCGACTTTTCCGGATGGAACGAAGCTGGTTACTGTCCACGACCCAATTCAATAGGGTGATGAATATGAGTAAGAAAATGACAGAAGAACATCCGCCTCATGAACCTCATATTGTACAGACAGGAAAAGAAAGCAAAAAGATATGCGTTCCTGGAGAATACGTTCTCAGCTCGGATCCTGTTCTCTGCAACCAAAACAGAAAAACCATGAAATTGACTGTTAAAAACACCGGCGACAGGCCAATTCAGGTTGGTTCACACACTCACTTCTTTGAAGTCAACAAGAAACTAGAGTTTCCAAGAGAAAAAGCCTTCGGGTACCGGCTAAATATTCCCGCAGGAACGGCAATACGCTTCGAACCTGGAGATACAAAGCAAGTCGAGATTTGCGAGTTAAAAGGCAAGAAAGTGGTATTCGGCTTCAATTCTTTGACGATGGGCAGTACAAAATCAAGTGTGGTGAAAGCTGCTGCGCTTGAAAAAGCAAAAAAACTAGGATTCAAAGGAGCATGAGGTGAACAAACATGGTTTTGAAAATGACCCGAAAACAATACACTGATCTTTACGGACCCACAAAAGGTGACAAAATCAGATTAGCCGACACTGACCTCTTTATTGAAGTGGAGAAAGACCTGCTAACACCTGGAGACGAAATGGTCTTCGGCGGTGGAAAAACAATTCGAGACGGCTTAGGACAAACGCCAGGAATCACCAACGCGAATGGCGCCTTAGATTTCGTCATCACAAACGCTGTTGTCCTCGATCCAGTGCTGGGCATAGTGAAGGGCGACATAGGCATAAAGGACGGCAAAATCGCTGGAATAGGAAAAGCTGGCAACCCGAACACAATGGACGACGTTGACCCAAACATGGTGGTGTCAGCCTGCACTGAAGCCACGGCAGGCGAGCATACTATCTGTACTCCTGGGCACTTCGACACACACATCCACATGATTTGCCCCCAACAATACATCGACGCCATTAGCAACGGCATCTGCAACATGATTGGCGGAGGAACAGGCCCAGCTGATGGCACCAACGCCACAACGTGTACTCCAGGCGTCTTCAACCTGAGCCGAATGCTGGAAGCCGTGGAAGACACACCGATGAACTGGGGCTTCCTAGGCAAAGGAAACGACTCACACCCGAGCCTCGCCACTCAACTTGAACAAATCGAAGCTGGAGCCTGCGGACTCAAAGACCACGAAGACTGGGGAACCACACCAGCCATCATCGATGCTTCCCTTAAAGCCGCAGATTTAACAGACACGCAAGTCGCCATCCACACTGACTCAATTAATGAATGCGGATACGTTGAAGATTCAATTAACGCAATAGACGGCAGAACTATCCACACTTATCACACCGAAGGAGCAGGAGGAGGACATGCGCCGGATATAATGAAGATAGCTGGAGAACCCAACGTACTCCCGTCTTCAACTAACCCAACTCGACCTTACACTGTTAACACAGTCGATGAGCACTTGGACATGCTGATGTTCTGTCACCACCTTAATCCCGCTGTTCCAGAAGATGTTGCCTTCGCCGAATCCAGAATAAGAGCCGAAACAATAGCTGCCGAAGATGTCCTGCACGACAAAGGCGTTCTAAGCATGTATTCTTCAGACAGTCAAGCTATGGGCAGAATAGGCGAAGTGGTCATCCGCTGTTGGCAGACAGCAGACAAAATGAAGAAAATGGCTGGCAAACTAAAGGAAGACTCAGAAAACAACGACAACTTCAGAGCCAAACGGTACATTGCGAAAACGACTATAAACCCAGCTATAACCCACGGAGTCGCAGATTATCTCGGCTCTCTCGAACCAGGAAAATACGCGGACATCGTGATGTATCCCACAGCCTTCTTCGCCGCAAAGCCTAAAATGATATTTAAAGGCGGCTTCATAGCATGGTCTGTCATGGGTGACCCCAATGCTTCCCTACCAACTCCGGAGCCTGTCATTTACCGACCGATGTTCGGAGCCATAGGGAGAGCCGTGAAGAAGACAAGCTACACCTTCATGTCTAAAGTAGCCATGGAACTTGGTGTGCCACAAAAACTCGGACTAGAAAAGATTGTACTGCCGGTTAAGAACTGCAGGAACATAGGCAAGAAAGACATGATGTGGAACTCAAGCACTCCGCAAATAACCGTTGACCCAGAAACTTACGAAGTTAGACTAGACGGTGAAATCGCGACTGTAGGTCCGGCAAAGGAACTTGCTTTGGCGCAGAGATACTTCATGGCGTAGACGGAGAAATAAACACCTTAAATACTCTTTCCCCCCTTTTTTATTGTTAGAGAGGTGGATTTGATGGCAAGTTCAGGTCATGGAGTTTGGAAGCCCGTCGCCCAAAACGTCGAGTTTGACGCTTTGGAGTCAAACTGCAATGCAGTGATGGCTGTTGCGGAAACGGTAAGAACCACATTAGGTCCTAAAGGCTTAGATAAACTTTTGATCGATCAAGCTATGAACAGACACGTCACAAACGACGGCGTCACAATACTTCTTTCACTAAAAACTATACATCCTGTAGCGAGGATGATCGTGGAAATTGCCGAAAGACAAGAGGAAATGGTGGGGGATGGAACCACAACAGCCGTAGTTATGGCTGCTGAGATGATAAAAGAAGGCAGGAAATTCATCAAAGAAATGGGCGTTCATCCCTCCAAAATCGTGGAAGGTATAGACAGCGGAGTTAAATTCGCCTGTAAACTGCTTGAAAAAGAAGCAAAGAAAATCAGAATAAATGATGTCGAACTAGAGCAGATAGTCAAAACTTCTTTGGCATCCAAGCTCGACGGGCAAAAATTGGCGCCCTTAGTAATCTCCGCTATAAAATCCGTGGGCGAAAATGCAGTTTACGAAGGCAAGTATGATTTCATGAAAGCCATAAACGTCGTGCGAAAAGCGAACATGCAAGACAGTCTGGTTAGCGGCATCGTTCTAGAAAGAAAAAGAATTGACAAAGAAATGCCTGCTGAAGTAGAAAACGCCAAGATAATCATTTGCAAGCTGGACTTGAAACCGATTAAAGAAAGCTGGATAACCGACAACAAAAAATACGAAGATATAACCAATATGGAAGCGGACAAACTCAAAAAATCGAAAGAAATAGTAAACGCAATCTTAGCAACAGGGGCAAACGTGCTTCTCATAGCATCACCTGAAGTAGATCAATACATCGAGAACCTGCTTGTTTCCAACCATGTATTTGCAGTTCGCGTAGCAGAAGACGAAATCGATCAGCTTATTCGATATACAAGCGCCAAACCAGTGAGAATGATAGATGACTTGAAACAAACTAACGTTCTAGGTAAGGCAGATAGAATATCAGAAAATGAAGAGCAAGGCTTGATATTCATAGAAAACGGTCAAGGCAAGAACGTAATCACTCTTATCGTCTCAGGAGCAACCAAGGAGACATCGCTTGAACGCTGGAGAGCCGCAAAAGACGGCGTAAACGCAGCTGAAGCTGCATTAAACAACGGTATTGTGGCAGGTGGCGGCGCCGCAGAACTGCACTTGGCCAAAAAAGTGAAAGATCTAAAGCTGAAAGGCTTAGAAAGCGTAGGACTTGACGTTGTAATCGCAGCGCTTGAAAGCATAATGCGCCAAATATTAACAAATGCTGGTTTCAACGGACTCGAGAAGGTTATGGAAGTGAAAGCTTCCCCTGAAGGATATGGCATCGACGTTGACTCTGGTGAGCCCATAAACATGTGGGAAAAGGGCATTTTAGACCCATTGCTTGTAAAGACGACCGCGCTTGAAGCGGCAGGAGAAATCAGTAAATCCGTTTTGCGCATCGACAAAAACTTAGCCGCTGAAGAGCTAAACGACCAAGCCTTTTATGAATCAAAGAGATGAAAATATGCTTGTGCGCCACTGCGTTGAAGCTTCAAATGTAGACGATAACTCTGTCGTAGTTGATCCGTTGAGCATTCGGCACGTCACTGTCAAAGCCGGAAAAATCGATGAAATGTCCGGTTACGTTGACCCCTCAACACACATTAACCTTGACTTTTCAGATCACAAAGTGGACTTATGCATTATTTCTGAAGGATTCGAGAAGGGCGCCAAGGTAAGATACTGTGAGCGAGGCTTCGCCTTCGCAATCGTCCCTAAGACCGCTTTTAAGCATCTGGGGTTTGTAGACTACACGCAGAGAATGCTGGATATGAAGGAGTCGATCAGAGTAATGCGGGAAGCAAAAAAGCGGAGGGCGGACACAAGTTGATATCGGTTACCTCCGTTCTCGGTAATGTTAGAAGAGACGAGAAACTTCGCGAAGAGTATCAAGCGCTTTGCCAGAAGGGTCAGTGCGAGAAAATTACTATTAGCAGGTTAGAATCGCAGCGTGCAAGAATGAGGAAAATCACTGACAAAGGCACCGACGTAGGGATCACATTTGATCCTGGTACCATCCTCAAAAACGGCGACGTCCTTTATCATTCAAATGACAAGATGATTACCGTGGAGTTGGAACCAGAGAACGTTGCAGTGTTAACTTTCAAACGAGAAAGCACAACAGACGACGAGTTGTTCGAGGTGGCTGTCAAAATAGGTCACGCCATAGGCAACCTTCACCGACCAATCAGAGTGGAAGGCGAAAGGGTATTTCTGCCAATTCAAGCAGACTCCGAAATTGAGCTTTTGAATAAAACATTTGCGCATATCATGGATCATTTGACTATAACGAAAGATAAAATGGTTTTTGAACCAGAGGAAGGTTTGCACACTCATGAGCACTGAAGTTCAAGAATACGAAGTGAACATGCTGCAACTCTCTGATTCTTTATTTCCGACAGGTATGTATTCAACATCAAGCGGCTTAGAAACTTTCTTCTACCGAAAAAGAGTAAAGGACGCATCTGAATTAAAGCGTCTACTCGAAGTTTTCATACAGAACCAGATCGGACCAGCTGACTGTGTTGCACTAGGTAACGCCTACGAGAGCGCCGTAATCGCAGACACGCAGAAACTAATCGAGACAGATCAGCGGCTCTTTTCGATGAAGTTGATCAAGGAAATACGAGAAGTTTCCGTGAGGTCTGGAACCCAACTTCTGAAATGCATCGGCGAGATGACATCAAACAACGAGATGTTTCAAAGCTATCAGAATAACGTAAACCTCGGAAAAGCGTCGGGTATATACCCTGTTGCGCTGGGCGTAACGTGTGCCTTATTCGGAATCCCCAAAAACAAAGCAGGACTAATACTCATTTACACGTTCACTGCCAGCGTCATCGGAGCAGCCTTACGACTAGGAATCATAAATCACTTCGAAGGCCAAAGAATAATAAACCAACTGAAACGAGTGACGTCGAAGACAATTGAGAAAAACATCAATAAAAAATTGATAGATATGTGGCAATTTACCCCTGAAATTGACACTACACAAATGCTTCATGAACAAGCAGAAAGACGAATGTTCATCAGCTAACTATGGTGATGGAAAATTTCAAAAACTAAACACGTCCCGCGGGTGGGAATAGGTGGACCCGTCGGCTCTGGGAAAACTGCCCTGATAGAACGAGTCGTGCCCATTCTTTCCGCAAAAGGCTACAAAATAGGCATAATCTCAAACGATGTTGTATCAAAAGAAGATGCGGAACGCATAAGAAAAAACCTGTCGAAAGAAAAACGCTTGATTCCAGAAGACTTGGTGATAGGAGTGGCTGTCGGAGGTTGTCCTCACACTGCAGTCCGTGAAGACCCTTCGATGAACTTGTCCGTCGTTGAGGAAATGGAATCGCGTCACGGCGAATTAGACCTGATTTTGATTGAAAGCGGGGGGGACAACATAACTACAACGTTCAGTCCAGCCTTAGCAGACTACTTCATCTACATCATAGATGTAGCTGGGGGAGACAAGTATCCAAGAAAGAGAGGATTGGGCATCGAAAACTGCGATCTCCTGCTCATCAACAAAATTGACTTAGCTCCCTTCGTGGGCGCAGACCTAAAAATCATGGAAAGAGACGCTAAAGTTGTTCGGGGCAACAAGCCGTTTCTCTTCGTTAATTGCAAAACTGATTTCGGAATAGACAAAGTCGCAGAGCACATAATCCGCGACGTCCTCTTCGACGCGCCTCCAAAAGAAAGAGCTGAGAACGTGCCCACATGAATGACATCAGGTTTTACACGCCGACTTACATCCCGCCTGAGATCTCAGCCTACGAAGCAGATCTTCTCCAACTTGAACCGGGAAAAGCGGGGAAAATTGGCGCCTTGATTCTAAAACTGGAAAAAAGCCCTCAAACAGAAAAGACCGTCATCACAGATCAATTTTCACGTGTGCCACTTTTTACTCAAAAAGCCCTTTACTTAGAAGAGTCGTATCCTTCGATGGCCTACGTTTACATCATGACTCCCTCCGGAGGAATCCTGCAGGGTGACAGGAACAGAATAGATCTAACTCTATCTAACCGAGCTCAGGTGCATGTAACAACGCAAGGCGCGACTAGAATTTACAGGATGGAAAAGAACTACGCGTCTCAAATAGTCAACATCCACGTCGGCGAAAACTGCTATCTCGAATACGTCCCTGACCAAATAATACCCTACAAGAATTCACGATTCTACCAAACAGTGAATGCAAGAGTTCACGACAGCGGCACACTTGTATACTCGGAAATGCTAACGCCGGGGCGCATCGCAAGCGGCGAGGCTTTTCAATATGACATCCTATACATGACCACTCAAGCTACGAATCAGGATGGAAAGCTGAGATTCACAGATACCTATGTTCTAGAACCTAAAAAAATGGACTTACGCAAAATTGGGCTCCTCGGAAAATACGCCGTAGTTGGTAACCTGTATTCACTAACAAAACCTGACTACAACAAGCAACTAACCCAAGAAATCAGCAACAGCCTGAAAAACTTTCCCACCGTTGAAGCGGGCATAACACTCCTTCCGAACGACTCAGGAACCATGGCGAGAATTCGAGGAAAAACTGCAGACGAGGTCAAAGCCGTCATATTCGAGGCAGTGAATATAATAAGGAAAACAATAATCGGTGTCCCATTCAGCGGAATAAGAAAATATTGATTTAACCTTTTTTCAAGCCTCATTCAAAATCTCATTCTGGTGGAAAGTTGTGGTAGTGCCGCTGGGATTTGAACCTACGTTCGCCCGCGCAGGCTTCAATGGTTACTTGAGAGTTTGAAAAGTCTACCTAAATAGGGTTTAATGTAGCCCGGGAGAGATTCGAACTCTCGTCAAGGGCTCCAGAGGCCCCTATGCTTGACCGCTACACCACCGGGCTTCAAGTGTTAACATCAAAGCATGCTTCACTTTTATAACTTTAATGTTGCGCCGCTTCGCCAGCGTTTTCCTTCTTTAAAGCTTCCCGGACGCAGTAGCAGTCTTGACTGACTTTGTTCCAGTCACAGCAATGCCATAGCGTGTCAACTATGGGGTTTTTGTTTTGAGCGTGGCGGGTTGAACAGAAAATTTTGCTGGGGTAATCGTATGAGTTATGGCTGTCGCAGTTGCCGCAGTACTTTCCACCATCGTTGTCGCTCATGGTTTTAGCTTCCTTTGCTTGCTGTTTTTTCAAGCTGTGAAACAGGGTTGCGTTTGAAGTTTTCGCCTAACCGTTCGGTTACGGAAGCAACGAGAAACGGGAAAACCATCAATGCTTCGCCGATAACCATTACGTGGTCTGCTTCACCTTTCATTTTTCCCCAACTCACCGTCTCCTCCAACGTTGAGCCAGATAAGCCTCCTGTTTCAGGCCGGTCCAATGTGATTACCACAGCATAATCTAAGCCTTTCTTAGAGGCTAATACTGATGATTGGATGGTGTTGCGTGGAACTCCGCCACCGATTACTATCATGCCATTTTTGGGTGATTTCGCACTGATGCCGCAAATAGTTGGCACATCCTTGAATGCGTCAACCTGAAGCACAGGCTTGGGGTTTTTCTGGGATGCGTGAAGCCAATGGATGAAACCAAATTCTGAGTCACGCAGAGCTGGTATGAAAATTGGAACGTTTTCTTCGTATGCCGCTCGCAGTATGGAGTTTGGGTCGGTTAGTCGCTTGCCGATTTCCCAGGAAAACTCGTTTGAAGCTAAGCTTTCTCCTTTGTGTTCTAATGCGATGTCATCGTACATTTCTGACA
>Ga0326727_10009560_pt1 | contig 23754 bp, 27 predicted proteins | sample MB2enrmetagenome_FD_207643 | JGI IMG/M metagenome (GOLD analysis project Ga0326727, IMG submission 207643) | Lab enriched peat soil microbial communities from McLean, Ithaca, NY, United States - MB29MY | ecosystem: Environmental > Terrestrial > Soil > Wetlands > Peat | place: USA: New York... | reverse complement strand
AGCCGTCTGTTCGCGCAGTCCCCCCGACTAGAACGAGGCGGGGACCGCCGGAAGTGAGAGGGCCGCGCTGAAGGAGGGGGCAAGTGCGGGCAAGGAGCCGAGCGACGAAGGCCGCGCCCCCGACTGCACTTATGGCGCGCTCGTCAATGTTCTTATGTTGGCTGGGAACGGGTTGATCGGGCGGTGCACTTTATGGCTTTCTAGAGGGTTGCCGGGTGAAGCTCGCGGGGGAAGTTCCTGTTCACTAGGGTGCGCGTGGGCGCCGGGGGGGGAGTCGTGTCTCCCCCCGGGCGGCGGCGAAAAGTCGAACGGGGCTTGCTACTTTTCCAGGGCTCGGAATGTGGGCGGTGGTAAAGAGGCGTCCGGAGTGGTAGGAGCGGGGTTTTAGGCGGGCGGCATGAAAAAAGCGGTGGGCCGGGGCGAACCGAACCCACCGCGGGATGAGGCTGCTATTCGTGGGAGATGGTGAGGCCGGGGATGTAGAGCCAGCGTTGCTTTCCGGTGGGATCGACGAACTGGCAGGAGACGTGTTGCTTGTCGTTTTCGCGGCAGTCGGTGAGCTTGAGGGTGAATGATTGTTCGGTTGTGAAGAGGATCTTTGGCTTGATGCGGGGCTCTTTGTCGCGGGCCTGTTTGAGGGGGGTGGTGGGATGGTCGAGGGCTTTGAGGCTTGGAGCTTGGGCCGGGGCGCAGATGGCGGAGATGAATGAGGCTAGAACGAGCAGGCTGGCAAGAGCCGGAACCGTGAAGGGGCCGGGGGTGACGGCTTGGATGACGCTGTCGAGTTTGCGGCCGGTGCGGATGAGGGCCTGAACGGGGCGAGGGTAGCTGTGGATTGAGGGGTGGGGGTAGGTGACGCGGGGGTGGCGGCCTCGGCGGGTGGTGTGGATCGAGGCGAGGAAGCCGCGGAGGCCGGTGGGGGCTGGGACGAAGAGGGCGCGGTCGGGGTTGTATTGGCGGTGTGTGGCGCGGTATCTGCGCGCGGGGGACTGGTTGGCCAGTTTTTGGAAGGTGATGCTGTCGACGGGTATGGTTTCGAGGGAGAGCAGGAAGTTGGTGAGGTCTTGATCGTCTGCTGCGGTTGACGGTGGATCGAAGTATTGAGTTTCGGGCTGGTCTTCGATGGGGATGATGTTTGTCATGGTGATTCTCCTTTTCCGGTTGGAGGGGTGGCTGGATGCCGGATTGCATTTAGGCGCGCCCCCGTGTTGATGTTGGGGATGCGCCGCCAGTCACCCGTTAGGGCGCCGCCTTAGCGGCGAGCCGGTGCGCCTGTGGAAAACGCTCGTTGGAGTTGGCAGTTGGAGGGTGGTGGGCGTTTTCCATGGGACCGGCTTGACAAGGCGCCAGAATGCGAAGAGTGGGGGGGCGCGCTTCGAGGGAGCGACCGGCCCGATTTTGGGCCGTTGAGCAACCGAGTGCGGCGCGCGTTCTAATGCGGACGGCAGGCGCGCCGTGGGAAGGCGGGTCCGGGGGCGACCCCGGTAAGCTCGGCCCGGGGGGCCGGGCGCTTTTGGGGGCAGGTCCGGGCAGCAGCCCGGCGAGGCTGGGCGCGGGACGCGCCCAGGCCGAAAGGGGCGCGGGCATGGCGCAAAGGTGCGCAGCCGGCTTGCCCGCGCCCCTCCTGGGTGCGGTGAGTGGGTTTGAGGCGGCGGAAGGGGGCTTTTTATAGGCGTTTCCTTATCGATGGTTCTTGATAGTTGGGTTGTATTTATGGTTTTCGGGCGTTTTCCACGGGCGCGTGCATTTTACCCTTGACGGCCGTGGCATGCGTGTATTTGTAGCGGCAGGAAGGGAGCCTGGATTGAGGCTTCGGAACGTGAGAACGGACAGGTGGGATTTTGGTTGCTTTAGGGCGAGCAAGTGGGGAAAGCCCTTTTTTTAGGGATGGATTTGCTTAGGTGATCGTCAAGTACGAGGCATGGGAGGGGCTCGTTGGTTACGATGGCTGGCCGAGTTGGCCGGTGGGATGAGGCTGGCGGGGGGTGCCCCACAACCCTGCCACTACCAACTATCAACCAATTCCTTTAAAACTTCCGCGTGGCAGGGTTGTGGGGCACACCAACACCCCAACTTTTTTCCGGCCAACTCGGGCAGACAGCGTAACAATTCAACCTCACCTAAAATCCAGGCCTCGTACTTGACGATCACCTCCTTCCTATTTCCATCCCTACCAATCACAAAGGGGTTTCCCCACTTGCTCGGCCTTCCCACATACACATCGCACCTGTCCGTTCTCACGTTTACAACAACACTTTCCATCTAGGCTCCCTTCCTGCCGCTTGGGAAGCATGAACAGCACGGCAGTCAAGGGCGCGCCGGTGGGAAACGCCTATAAGTCTGGGTTTGTCTATAGTCTTTTATGGTGTTTGCAAGCCGGGTCCGGGCGGGAGCCCGGTAAGCGCAGGCCGGAGGCCGGCGCGCTTTACGGGGCGGGTCCGGGGGCGACCCCGGTAAGCGGAGGCCGGAGGCCTCCGCGCTTTTGAAGCCGGTCCGGGCGGGAGCCCGGCGAGCGTGGGAGCGGGACGCGACCACGCCGTAACGGGCGCGCGGCTTGCGCAAAGGTGCGAAGCCGTGAGCCGCGCGCCCGTCCATGGGCTTTGGCACTGCGGATCGGTTAAAGATTAGGCTGCGGGGAGTGGGCGCTTTCGACCAGGTGCCGGGCGGGAGCCTGGCCACGGGGGCGCGGAGCGCCCGCGTGCGGGTCGCTGTGTCCAGCGGTAGGATCTGCGCATCGGTTTGAGATGGTCTTTCGGGGCTTCTCTTCGGAGCGTTTCGGGAGGGTTTTGGGGGCGCTGCGGGGTGGCGTTTTGCACAGGTTTTGCACCGATCTTTTCGGTCGTTTCCGGGTGCTTATGACGATGCCGGGATTGGTTGCTGGGTGGTGCGTTGCATGTTTGCTCTGTGTTAATGAAAAAAAACCGGCGAGACAGCGTCTCGCCGGGCCGGTGGGCTCTTTTTAGCGGTTGCGGCGTCGGCGGCGCCAAGTGTTGAGTGTGATGAGTAGGTTGATGACGGTGCAGACGATGAGTGCGGCCACGGCGTAGTAGAAGCGGTCGAGGTAGACGTGGGTGTGGGTCACGGTGTCCTTTTCGGTGGATCGGGTTGGGCGGTGAGGATGGTTTGGTCGATCTTCCGTTGGAGGGCGCTTGCAAGGCGCGGGTCTCGGGGGGTGTTGTCGAGCCATGGACGGGGCGAGTGTAGGGGCGAGTTCAAGTGCTCGCGGGCTTCGGCGATTTGGGAGCGGGTGAGTGCTTTGGGCTTGCGTTTGTGGGTTTCGGCCACGGGTTTCCTTTCTTAGCGGGTCCAGCCGAGTTGAATGAAGAGGCGGGCGAGCAGGTATCCGGCGAGAGCTGCGAGCGGGATGCCGCGGATGGTCCACGCGATGACGGTTTGGATGTTGTCGAACTTGGGCATGGGGGCCTTTCAGTCGCGTCGGGGGTAGAGTTCGTTGTCGTTGACGTAGTCTTCGAGCTCTTGTTCGGTGTCGAAGGTGAGGGCGTTGAAGCTGCGTCCCTGGAAGAGCGGCGTGAGGGGTACCCAGTCGTTTGCCTCGGCGCTCCATGCGAGGGCAGGGATTCGGGGGTGGCGGATGTAGAGTCTGCCGGTTTCGGTTTGACCGAGGGAGTACATCAGCTTTCGTCTCCGCCTCCGCTCATGGCGGAGTCGGTGTCGAAGGGCCAGTCTTCATCGGGTTTGTTGGGGGTGTGGGCGCAGTGGGTGCAGCCTTGCTCGTATTTTGGATCCTGGTTGTGGTGGTCTTCGATGTCGCCTTGGCAGTGGCAGGCGGAGCCGCAGTCTGGGCAGTCGTGCATGGTTTGGTCTCCTTTGGGCCTGGTCGCATCGATGGGAGCGGCGGGGCGGGATCTCGATCGCGTACCGCCGCCGGCGTGGTTGGTCAGTTGACAAGGGTTGGGCCGGGTTCGCTTCTTGGACCTGGGTTCTCGGGGTCGGCGCGTCCTGGAGGCAACGGCAGTTCCGGCGGTGGCAGCTCGAGAGTGAGGTTGAGGGCGTGTTCGAGCAGGGCTATGGTTCCCTGGGCGAATTCGGTGGTGGTGGCGTCGAGGATGGCGATTGCCTGGGCGACTCCGTATCTGCGACCGGCTTCCCAAATGATCGCTGCAAGCCAGGCCTCGTTTTCGGTGGGGTGTTCGGGATCGTGGCAGAGGACGTTGATGCCTGGTAGTTCGCCGAGGGCGCAAGCCATCTCGTAGCGCAGGTCGGGCATGGCCAGCGCGGAGACGTTTTCGATGTCGTTGCGGAGGCTTTTGAAGTCGATGTCCTGGATGCGGATGGTGGGCCGGGTTTCGGGGTCGCTGGGGTCTCCGAGTTCGCGTTGGGTGATGGTGGCGAGCAGGGTGAACGCGCGTTGGAACTCTTCCGGCGCCCGTTTGAGGAGTTCGCGTTGTTGCTTGTCGGCGCGGGGGTCGACGCGCGCGAACAGTGGGCGCAGGGACTGCATGAAGATGTGGCCGCATGCAATGGCCTCGCGTAGCTGCTGGAATTCTTGGGTGGTGATTTGGATCATGATGCAGTGCTCCTTTGGTTGGCGGGTGGGCTGAGTTCGTACTGGCGGGTATCGAGGGCGGTGGTGATGTCGATGCGGGCCTGGATGCGGGCGCGGATGTTGCCGAGGAAGCCGTAGAGGTCGTAGCGGTTCAAGGCCGGGTCTTCCATGGCGGCTTCGATGATGTGATCGACGAGGCTTGCTCTGTCGTAGAGTTCCAGGGCTTTGACCTGGTCGCGGTCGAGGGGGTTTTTGGCGGGCATGAGAGAGGGTCTCCTTGGTGATGGCTAGGACGTGCCGGCTGTGGAGGATTGCTGGTTCCTTGCGGTGAAGGGGTTGTGCGTCTTGATGTCTACGCCTTCGGTGATCAGGTAGCACTCAGTGCTTCCGTCGGGCCAGTGAACAAGGATGGCGCGTTTCCCTTCGACTTGGGTGAGTTCGGTTTCGTATTTCGCTGTTGGCACGCTTTGTTGAAGGGCTTTTCCGGTTTCCTGCACGTTGGGTCTCCTGTGGACTGGTGTGGTAGGTGCACGTGGGTGGCCGTTGCGATCGCACCTGGGTGAGAGCGTTCTAATCGCGGCGGTGGTAGGCGTGCAGCGTGTGGCAGGCGGCGCAAGAGTCGTAGTGGTCATAGAGCTTGCCGGTGAGGCGTTCGACTTTGGTTTCGTCGTCGGCGGTCTCGGCTTTGAAGAGCTCGCGTGCGATCGCTTCGGCCTGGTCGCAGTGGGGCGGGTTTCTGGCGTTTTTGTGGGGCATGGGATTCCCTTTCAAGGGGCGGGGGGAGCTGGCATCCAAGGGGAGCGGGATGCGCTAGTCCCCCCGTCCTCACCCGGCTTTTGTATTCAGCTCGGAGAGGTTGCCGGGTGAAAGTGGAGTTAGGTGCCGTTGGCTTCGCTGTTGGCGTTGCGTGTGGCGTTGCCGGCGGCGCCGCTGGGTTTGGCGGTTGCGGCCGGTTTGCGTTTGTTGGCCTTGCGGGTGGCGGCGGCTTTGGTCGCTGCAGCCGATCGCTCGGCCGCGGTGGGGGCCGGGTTGGGGGCCGCTGGGGGTTCGGGTTTCGTTTCCGCCGGTGCGTCCTGGCCTTGCGGTTCGGCGGGCTGGGCTTCGGGGTCGGTGGCGGTGACTTCGCCTATCAAGCCGAGGCAGTGAGAGAGGGCGGCGTGCAGCGTGGGCTGCATGGGCTGGTTGGTGGAGTGGTTGAGGACCGCGGCGACGTAGAGAAGATTCGCGACGTCGCGGTTGGTGAGTTTGCGGGCCATGGTGTTGCCTCCTTGATGCGGGTTGGTTGGGTTGCGGGTTGTGGACGCTCAGGCGGTTGTGGTGAGGCTGACAATCTCCAGACCGTCCAGCACGGTTTGCGCGTAGGCCTCGATCTTTTCCTGGGTGGGGGCAGAGAGGCCGGCGGCGGCGGCGGCCTGGTTGAGGTAGGGGGTGACCGCTTGGACGATGGCGGCGAGCTTGGCGGCGTTGGTGGTTTGAGTGGAGGCCGCGGCCTGGCCGGCTTGTTCGGCCTGCATGGCGGCGTTGACGCTGAGGTTGTAGAGCGAAGCGATGCCGGGGTTGGTGACGTTGATGACGGGTTCGGCGATGGTGGCGATGTCCAAGGCGATGTTGAAGACGGTGGCGAGAGCCGATTCGATTTTCGACCAATTGATTGCCATGACGGTGTCTCTCCTGGGGGTGTTGCCTGTTATGGTTCGGTGGTGGTTTCGAGGGCTTCGAGCAGCTGTGCGATGTCGGCGTGCAGCAGCAAGAGTACTCGGGTTCTGTTGGCGGTGTTGAGGGGTTCGAGCCGTTTGGCCAGGTCGGCGGTGGCGCCGAGAGTGGTGCGGCGGACGATATTGTCGTCGGCGGTTCTCGGGTGGGTGAGGTGCGGTTTGGGTGGGGTGTAGGCCATGTTGTTTTGACCTGGCCGCGGTCGCTTGCGGCCGGCGCGCGCCGGATCCGGTGGTTGGATCCGGCGCGTATCGGCGGCTCTGGCGATTCTCCGCGACCTCCTTTCCTCTCTTGATGGGAGAGCTTGTTTGTCAGGCGCGGGCGGCGCCGTCGAAGAGTTGCTTGTCTCCGAGCTCGGCGCGGAGCTTGGTGGCGGCGCTTGTCCAAGCCCCTTTTGGAGTTTTGCGGACGTCGGAGATGAAATGGCCGCCGGTGCCGTTACGGACGAACCAACCGATTCCATTCTCCCCGTCTCGGTAGGGGCATGTATCGAGTTTCGCTCTTGGCACGCTTTCCTGAACGGCTTTTCTGGCTTCGTACACGGGGCGTCTCCTTGGTGGCGGTGGATTCAGACCTGTCGGGTGAGGAGGAGGTTGTATTCGCTGAGCAGGGTGCTTAGGTCATGGGTTGGCTGTCCGTAGAGGTTGCCGGGGAAGCTGGCCCATGTGTTGTTGGTGGCGCGGATGGCTCCTTCGATGTTGCCGGAGCGGATGAGTTCGGTGGCGTGGCATTCGTCGAGGAGGTAGAGGGCGGCAAGGTCCTGGGCCTGGGGGCTGAAGGTTCCGAGCTTGTAGCGTTCGGCGAGTTCTCTCCAGGTGGGCAGGGTGATCTGGTAGCGGCCGGAAGCGGTTGAGAGCAGGGCGGGGATGGGGCCGTGGATGAGGACGGGCGGGGCGCTGGGGGTTATGGGGTCTTGTTTGTAGAGGGCGGGCTGGGCGGCTCTGACGAGGATTGGTTCACGGCCGCGGGCGAAGGGGTGTGTTGAGAAGTCGGTAAAGACGTGTGGACCGTCGACGCCGGTGACGATGATGTCGTAGCCCGCGGCGAGAGTAATTGGAGAGCGGCTTGTACCTTCGCTTGTCGCGATGAGGTCGAGGAAGGCGGTGATGGGGGGATCGTTCTTGAGGGTTGCCAAGGGGTGTCTCCGTTCTGGGGTACGTGGGTGAGGGTGTTGGGGGCGTTGTCGATGTCGACGGCGTCGGCGAAGCGTTGGAGCATGGCTCGGGTCTCGGCGTTTTGGAGCGCGACCTTGCGGGATCGGAAGGAGCGTTTGCGCACGTGAGCCCAGCGGTTCATTTGCTTTTGTAGGTGACGTAGACGACGCAGCCCAGACAGATGAGGGTGAGGGCCACGTTGCCAAGGGTGCAGGCGATGTTGATGACGGGCATGGTGTCTTTCTCCGGAACGTTCCACGTGGAACATCGGCTCAGATGAATGGGACGTCGAGTTCTTTGATCATGTTGCGCATGCGCCAGAGCAGCAGATTGAACTGGCAGCGCCCACAGCGGACGGGGTAGGTGAGTTTTTTAGATCGGTAGGTCTGGTGGCAGGATGGGCAGTGGACATAGGGCATTTGCATCAGGCAGGGGGCCTTTTTGCAGACGCAGAGTGTCGTCATGGGGTCTCGGACGACTGGCGCGTTTTCGGCCTGGGTGACGGTAGTTTCCATGTTATAGTCTCCTCGGCTGGCGCTCGCTGGCTTGCGAACCGGTTTCCCCCGGATGCCCGTCCGGGGGGGGGCAACAAACACAAGACATACGCTCCAATTCACAACAAGTCAACAGGGATGCACAGAAAGCGGGGGGAAATCCTACGCTTTCCCTCAAGTAATCCTCAGCTTTTCCACAGGCTAAGCAACAGAAAAGCATAGTGTTACGCCGGTTTTCCACAGGATATGTACACATCATAACGAATATTTACAATGTCCATGGGTTGATGAGGATAGTTATCGGACGTAGGATCAACCGGGTTTCCGCATGAGATACAACAGGAAGTACAAGATCGGGTTTACATAATACTCGTTATCGGACACGATTTCGGCGGGGTACCTACAGGATTGAGGACGGGATTCCCCGGTGGGTCTACCCGTGGGGGGGTGACTACTACTGCTACGGTCTATGGCCATCCACATGCGTGGGGCCTCGCCCTCCCCTCGGACCGGCTCGCGGGGGTCGATGTCGGGTCCGGGAAGTTTTGGAGGGCGCTCGCCAGCCCTCGGGGAGGGCCAGGGGGGGGTACTGGTTTGGTTCTAGGGTTCCTCGAGCGCGGCTCGCCGGGGCTGGCGGTGCCGGCGATCATGCGGACGCTGCGCTCGAGGGGAGCGTCTAGGCGCTTTCGGCCGCTTTCTCCGGAGTTGCGGGTTGGCATCGGCGGGCCAGCTCTACGAGCCAGGCGCAGAGTTCGGGTGGGGTGATCTCTCGGCCTCGTTTGCTGAGGGCGGGGAGTTTGTGGAAGGTGTTTCGGCAGGAAGTGATGTAGTGGGTGGGCAGCTTGCCGGGGGGAGGGATTTGGGGCACGTCTTCGGGGTTGCAACCGCAGACGTAGAGCCACGTGTGTTTCTGGGCGGGGTGTCCCCATAGGACCTGGTCCACGTCGAGGGTGAATCCGCCGTAGCTGTCGATGCGGCCTGGCGGAGGCATCTGGCAGGCGGGCCAGAGGGTAGAGCCTGCCGGGTGTTCGAGCACGCCTCCCCATCGTCTGACCTGGTCGACGGCGAAGGGTCCGAGCGCTTTCTCTTCTTGGTTGTCGGTGGCCAGTGCTCTGAGGCGTCCCCACTGTGCGCAAGGGGGGTGAGCGACTACGGGATTGCCGCCGGGCCAGGTGCGGGCATCGCGGACAAAATCGTAGGTTTCTACTCCTTCGAGCTGACTGTAATTGGTTTGGACGTGTGTGAAGAGGACGGTGACCGGAAACGCTGGGGCCCGCACAGCGGGCGCTTTAGACGTTGGCAGCGTCCGGGCGGCGTTTTCGGTGAGGTTTTGGCTCATGGCGGACATGAGGGCGAGTTTTTCGAGGGCGGGCAGGCTGGCCAGCCGTCGCGTCCACCTGGTGACTTTGCGCTTGATGCGTTCGCGTTCGCGGTAGTCCTTGCCTAGCAGGGTGTAGGTGTGGAGGGCTTCCGGTTCGGGGTAGCTCATGTAGAGGTGTTCGGTCGCGAGTCCGCGGCGGGTCATGGCCTGGAAGGTGATGTGTCGCCAGTTGCGGAGGTACGAGCTGTAGAGCTTGTCTTCGTAGCAACTGATCTGGACCATGCAGGGCAGGCTGGTGACGATCTGGAGGAGTGTTTCGTGGTCTTCTTCGGTGAACTCGAAGCGGTACCGGGGCCGTTGTTGAGAGCGGCTGCGGATCAGGTAGGGGGGGTCGCAGTAGATGAGGGTTTGGGGGCTGAAGGTTTGGGCGGGCAGCCACTGGAGAGCGTTCAAGCAGAGCAGGTCGAGGTTGCCGTTGACGTGTTGGGCGAGCCAACGGACGGCTTCGGGGTCTCGATCGATAAGGACTGAGCGCAGCGCGGAGCGTTTAGCGCGGAACACGGCGGCGTGGCCGGCGAACGGTTCGATGTAGGTGGTGTGGGGCGGTTGCTGGTTGACGATGGCCTGTGATACGCCTTCGGCTTCTTTGCCTCCAAGGTAGGTCATGGCTGGTTTTCCCCCTGTGCTGGCCCGGCGCTGTCAGGCCGTCGCTTTTTCGTGGGTTCACGGGCCTGATCTTCGTGTCCCTGGGCGTCGGAGTGCCGGGCCAGCCGTGGATGTTAGCACGGATCGCCGGATTCGGATGTGTCGGCCGAAATCGTCGGAAGTGGCGGTATCGCCGGCGGAATCGCCTGATCTGGCGGTGGGCGCTGGCGCCCACGGCGAGTTTTGGCGGTGCGAGATCCCGGCCGCTTGTCGCTTGCGGCCGGCGCGCGGGGCGCGCGGCACGGGTTCTGTTTGACACCCCCAGCCCGGATTGTTGGAGACAACCCGCAAAGTCAAGGGGCAGGGTGTTTCTGATGGTCTGTAGACCACGCGGAGCGCCCTTGGCGAAGCGGGTATCATCGACGGTTTGCCGTGGCTGGGGGTGAGGGGGGGGGTGTTGCGGGGGGGGGAACGCAACCCGCACAGGAGGGCAGGGAGAGACGGAGCGTCGCGGCTCGACCGGGGGAGGGGATGCCCTCCCGCTGAAAAGAGCGGTAAGCGATCGCAGATTGTCGAACCTGGGTTGTAGGGGTTTGAACGAGGCTCACATTTGCCCTGAGAGGCGTTGCTGGGTGGTGCGGATGGGTGAGGGCTGGCAGGAAAGGCGTGTGCAGCGGTCAGTGCCGATGGCTGGGCCGGGTGGTGCGTTGTGGCGTTTGGGTGACGGCTTGTTGGACGGTGAGATTGTCTGGTCTGGCCCACATCTGTTGGAACTTGGAAACGAACTGGGTGCAGGCTTGGGTGTCGTCGGTGAACAGGATGGAGTTGTCCTGCTGTTCTTCGCCGGGGATGGAGAAGTTGGCGGAGCCGTCGCGGAGGAGGGTGGCGTCGACGATGTAGCTCTTGAGGTGCATGAGGATTTCGGAGTGTTTGACCTTGATTTGGATGTTCGGGTTGTTGAGGACAGCCCGGAACGGGCTGTGGGAGAGGGTGGCGTCCCCGCGGGCCGCGGCGCAGAGTTCTGTTCTGTCGAGGTAGAGGCGGATGGCGCGGCCCGCGTTGGCCTGTGCGACGAGGGCGTTGATGATCTCGGGTTCGTCGAGGGCGTAGGCGGCGAAGTCGATGGTTTTGGTGGCGGCGGTGATCATGGCGACGTCGAAGGGGACGACGCTCTGGGGATTGGAGTAGTGGGTGGTGAGCATGGGCGGTCTCCTTTAGGTTTCGGGGTCGATGTGCAGTCGGCCTTCGATTCTGAGGACGCGGTCTCGGGTGTCGCTCGATTGTTTTTCGAGTTGTGAGACGGCTTCGGTGAGGTTGCGGAGGTCGCTTTTCATGCCGCTGATGCCCCAAATTGCGATGGCCGTTTGGCTAATGAAGAAGATGGCGATCTCGATTTGTTCTGGGGTGAGCAAGGGGCGGGTCTCCGGAGATAGTGTCCCATTAAAAGGGGGGTTTTGGGGGGATTTATGCGATGTCGAGGAAGCTCTGGCGGGTGAAGCCGCCGCCGTTGGCTTGGACCAGGATGACTTTGCCAAGGGTGGTGTAGCCGGTGGGGATGGTGATGGTGAGGGTGAAGGAGGCGGTGGCTGGGGTGTCGGTTGAACCTGCGGCGATGGGGATGGCGTTGCTGCTGAGGCTTGCGGTGATGGTGGAGGGGACGTTTAGGAGGGTGATGTTGACGGTGAAGGCGGCGTTGCTGGCGTTGGCCAGGTTGAAGGGGAAGGGGTAGGTGCCTGGGACGATGCTGTTGGTGCCGGCGGTGAGGGGGGTCATGGTCAGGGAGCCGTAGAGGTCGCCGGTGAGGGTGACGCCGCTGGTGGTGGAGTTTGCGCCGGCCTGGGCTTGGATCTGGATTTGAATGCCGTCGGTGTCGGTGCTGGCGGGGACGGAGACGAGCATTTGGATGGTTGCGGAGCCCGGGCTGGTCATGTCTCCGGCGGGGACGTCGACTGCGGGGTTGGGGAGGCCGGCGATTCCTTGTGTGGTCATGGGGCCGGGATTTGCGGCGGTGGTGACGGTGATGGTGGAGGCGTCGTTGGCGATGATGGCGGCGTCGGTGACGTTGAACCCGTTGGGGCTGTAGCCGGCGCTGGTGAGGGTTTGGCCGAGAAGCGAGTTGGTGGGGGCGCCGGTGGCGATGGCGAAGACGAGGGTGTTGGCGGTGGCGGTGGCGGGGACGGATGCGAAGCTGCCGAATTCGATGAGGAGGGCGGGGTTGGTGCACGCGGCGGCCATGGTGGGGTTGAAGTCGCTGGGGCCGGTGTTATTGAGGGTGAGGGTGGGGGCGATGGCGCCGGGGCTGGCTACGGCGGGGTTTGAGGTTGCGAGGTCGATGCTGAGGAAGTTGAAGTCGATGAGCTCGCCGCTGCCGTCGGTGAGCTGGAAGATGTTGCCGGCGGATGAGGTTTGTATGCCGTCGGTGGTTTGGAGTTTCAGGTGGAGTAGGTAGGGGGGGGTGGTGGAGGGCAGCACGAAGGTTGCGGCGATGGGGTGGTAAGAGGTGTCGCCGGGGGTGATGGTGAGGCTTGGTGGGTCGAAGGTGATGGTGGTTCCGGGGGGCAGGGCGGTGGTGCCCGGGGGTGTTCCGGTGGGGAGTTTGTAGGTGTTTTGTCCAGTGAAGGCGATGGTTCCGGCGTAGCCGTTTACGGCGTTGATTGTGGCGGTGATGGTGATGCCTGCGTAGCTGGCGTCGAACTGGCCGGGGTTGGTGTTGACGACTTGGTAGTAGTGGCCGGTGTAGCTGGTGAGGTTGGCGCCTTTCAGGGTGCCTGTTTGCCAGCTTGCGGTTGCGGAGAGGCTGGGTCCGGATGAGCCGGTGTTGGGGTCGAGGTACTGGAGTTGGAATTTGATGTTGCCGGAAGGGGGCAGGGGACCGTTGACGGCGATCCAGGCGGCGAGCACGTCGGTGGCGTCGGGGAGGTTGGGGCCGCTGAAGAGGATGGGGCTCCACGTGGAAGCGTCGGGGGGTGAGTAGCTGTCGGTGTAGCTGGGGCTGGCGGTGGTTTCCCAGATTCCGGTGAGTGCGACCTGGTCTCTTGCCATGGGGTAGATGAGGCTTCCGTACCAGGTGTAGGTGAGAAGGAACCCGATGACGTTGTAGTCGTTGTCGTAGAGGGTGCTGCAGCTCATGGAGTTGGGGAAGGCGAAGGTGGGGCAGGGCTGGGCTACTTGGGTGTTGCCGGGGGAGGCGTTGACGGTGATGCTGCCGTTTTGTGTGCCGTTGGCGTCGTCGAAGCTGAAGTTGAGGGTGATGGCGCCGGCGGCGGTGGCGGCGGTCGGTGAGACGTCGATTAAGGCGGAGTACGAGTAGCCAGCGACCGGGTAGAAGGTGGCGGTGCCGAGCGTCGATGCCGAGGCTGGGGGCGTGGCGGAAGCGATGGTGATGTTGTTCCCGCTGGCGGCGGTGATCGGGGCGAGTGTGCAGTTGAAGGCGGCGGGGGTGAAACCGGTGCAGCTGAAGAGCCAGCCGACGATGTCGTTGCCGTATGGGTTGGAGACGACGGTGTAGGTGATGGCTGAGCCGTTGGCGACGGCGGCGGTCACGGGGCTGGACTGGCCTTCGAGGTAATCGAAATCGTTGCTGGGCTGGGTGGTGACGCAAGCCAAGCCGGTGGCGGATGCCTGGAAGTTGGTGGGGGCGAGTGGGAGGGGTTTTTGGTAGAAGTAGACGGTGATTTCGATGGAGGGATCGTCTGGGTCGACGGTGGCGGGTCCCCAAAGGAGTACGTCCCAGTTGTCGATCGGCAGGTTGTAGTTGGCGTTTTCAAGGGCGAGGTATTGGTTGACGAGTTCGGGTGCGGGGAGGGGTGACAGTCCCAAGCTGGCGCGGTTGGTCTGAACCATGGTGTAGTAGGCTTCCGGGGTTGCGCAGCCGACAAGGATGCCCATGGCTTGGACGCCGTTGGTGATGAGTCCTGGCTGCAAGATGCCGAAGTAGGACGAGGCTTGAATGGCCCATGCGCTTTGGGGGTCGACGCCGTTGACGGGGATGTATCCGGTGCCGCCAGGTGCGAGCGCCTGCCAGTTTTGTTTGACGTTCACGAAGGTGTGCCGCCAGTTGACCTGGCTGGAAGAGCCGGGCTGGACGGGGAAGCTTAGGCGGCGCATGACGGGGCCGCTGGGGCCGTTGGTGGTGACAATTCCGAAGTAGCCGCGTTTGCTTTTGAGGTTGGTGGCGGGCTTGTAGAGCATGGCGTGGGGTCTCCGGGAGAGCTGGGTCAGTATTGGCATGTGCCGTAGCCGACGTCGCCGGTGACGGTGCCGGTTGGGGTCATTTGCCACGTGAGTTGATCGCCTTGGGCGACGGTGCATGTGTGGGTGTTGTCGGTGGCGACTATGTGGGAGCCGCCGTTTAGGGTGACGGTGGGTCCGGAGGTGCAGGCGGCGCCGTTCTTGAAGAGGACGGCGGTGTAGTAGTTGGTGCCGGTGGTGGCGAAGCCGACGGCGAGTGAGCAGTTTTGGACGGTGCCGGTGCGGGGCGAGATGAATGCGCCTTTGTAGTTGCTTCCGCCGGTGTAGCCGGTGCCCATGAAGCAATAGGAGCTAGTGCAGAGCGAGCTTCCGGCCGTGCTGAATTGGATTTGGCCGGCGGGCGCGCAGCCGGTGGCGTTACCGTTGGCGCCGATGCCGGTGGGGACGTATCCGGCGGAGCAAGTGGTGGGGGCAGCGTAGAGGGCTGAGGCGGAGGCTGCGTTTCCGGTGGCTCCGCCGGGGAAGTTGGCGGGGACGCTGGTGATTCCGGACCAGGGGACGGCTGAGGCGGTGGCTGCGTTTCCGGTGGCTCCGCCGGGGAAGTTGGCGGGGACGCTGGTGATTCCGGACCAGGGGACGGCTGAGGCGGTGGCTGCGTTTCCGGTGGCTCCGCCGGGGAAGTTGGCGGGGACGCTGGTGATTCCGGACCAGGGGACGGCGTCCGCGAGTGCGGCATGGGCGGGGCCGACGCCGTTGAACCATGCGAGTACACAGGTGGCGGAAGTGGAGGTGCCGCATTGGGTGGCGGTCATGTCGGTGGGGACGGTGACGTTGTAGCTTGTCATGGTTCCGTCGCCGGTGCCGGTGCCGCATGGGTTTCCGGTTTTGGAGAGGTAGCCGCTGTCGTCGGCTTGGAGGCAGGTGTAGCCGGAAGAGGAGGCGAGCGAGGGGAAGAGATAGGCGGCTATGCCGGCGGTCTGGATGACGCGGAAGAGGACGGTGTTGTAGTAGGAGGGGCCGCCGCCGTAGACGGCGAAGCCGCCGGTTCCTCCGGTGGTGGTGTTGTTGATGGTGACGGGGGAAGCGCCTTGGGAGTCGACGTCGGTTTGGCCGTTGACGTTGGCTTTGAAAACGCGGGCTGGGGTGGTGGCGCTGTAGTCCTGGAGGGTGCAGGCCGCGGCGGTCTGACACTCCCATTCCCAGTTGGTTTGAGTGGCGTCGTCGAAGCCGAGGTAGCCGTGAATGCTTTCGTCGCCTAAGTTGTCGAAGGTGGCGACGGTGGTCTCCGAGGGTCCGCCGCTGCCGATGATGACGCCTCCGGTGCCGGAGTTGTTGGAGCCGTTCAAGATGACGGCGCCGGTGCCGGCGGCGTTGATGATTGAGGGGTCGTTGGTTCCTCCGGCCGGGGTGACTTCGGCTATGGCGTTGGGGGCGGTGATCTGGTTGGAGCCTGACCAGGTGGGTGTGAAGTTGGCGGTGTAGCCGGTGCCGTTATCGGTCATGGTCACGCTGATGACTTCCCATTGTCCGGTGGCGCCGATTTGGTACATGACGGGGGTTCCGGCGGCGCCGGAGCCGCTGCCGGCGGCGAAGCTTAGGGTGGGCGGCGTGGATGAGCTATAGAGGCCGGGATTGTTGATGATCACGTTGGTGACGCAGTTGGTGCAGGTGGCAAGGTACTGGGCGATGGCGATGCGCTGGACGCTGTTGATGAGGTCCTCGACGGTCCAAAACTGTTCGCCGGAAGTGCCGTCGGAGAGGCCGAGGATCCAGCGGTTGCCGTAGTCGGTCTGGGTTTCGGTGAGACTTCCGCGCTCGTTGCCTAGGCCGATGCCGAGGCGTGAGTGGTTGGTGATGGTCGAGTCGATCTGGCTGGCGTACCAGTCGCCCTGGAGGCCGTTGGCGGTGCGGTGGAAGGCGTCCCACCAAGAATTTCGGCTTCCGTTGTCGGTGAGCTGGTTGGTGAAGAAGGCGCCACCGGTGGCGACGTAGTTGAAGGTGGAGCCGGAGTCGGCGACGTACTGGTGGTTGCTGCGTTCGTTGCGGACGCCGAGGAAGGTGTTGCTAGTGGCGGCGGAGGCGAGATGGACGGTGGTGTCGCAACCTTCGATGTCGCCTCCGAGGAAGGTGTTGCCGTCGCCGCCGAGGACGTTGATGCCGTAGGTTCCGGCGATTGGCGAGGAGCCGGAGGTGGGGCAGTCGATGTGATTTTTGACGAAGGTGCTGGCGTTGGCGTAGTCGTCGGAGACTGAGCCGGATTGGTGTCCGGTGAGGAGGAAGGCGGTGTTGAACTGCTGGATGTGATTGTTGAGGAAGAGGCCGGCGGTGTAGTTGCCGGTTCCGTCGAGGTTGATGGCGGTTTGTCCGGTTCCGCTGTCGCCGTTTAGGGAGAGGTTTTCGAGGCGGATTTCCTGGGTTCGCCAGAAATCGAAGGCGTGGGCGGTGGAGTTGGAGCCGCTGGTGTTGATGTTGATGTTGTCCATGACGAAGCCGCTGGTGTTGGTTGCGTAGGTGGGGTCGCCGACGCGGAAGGCGGTGCCGTTGGCAGTCCAATTGAAGAGGGTGCCGCCAGAGTCGCCGTTTGCGGTGGAGCCGCCCTGGTAGGTGCACCCGTGGAGGACGGTGTTGCGGATGCCGGGGTTGACGGTGAGGTAGCCGGACATGGTGATTTGGGCGCAGGGGAAGAGGATGGTGGCGTTTTCGACGTTGATGTTGAGGTTGCCGGTCCATGTGTCGATGCCGTAGCAGGCGCGGGCGTCGCAGATGCCGCCGACGGCGGTTCCGAGCCAGTTGAGGCACTGGAGGATGGGGACGCTGAGTTCGCCGCTGGGTTGGCATCTGACCTGGTTGGTGGGGTAGGTGGCGTAGTGGCTGATGTTGACGGTGGGGTGTCCGCCGTCGTTCTGGGGTACGACGTTTAGCGCTCCCGCCGGCGCGGCGGGGGTGAGGCTGTTGTCGTTGACGGTGGTTGCGAGTTGGGCGCTGGCGGGGATGCTGGCCAGCACCGTCAGAACGAGCGAGAGGATCCGGAACGTTCGCATGGGCGTGTCTCCATGGGGTGATTATCCGCCGATGTCTGCAAAAAAAGGGAAAGCGGCCTCTTTGGTGGGGGCCGCTTTCCTGTTTGAGGTCTGGCTAGTGGCTGAAGCGCCAATGACCGATGCGCTGTTGATTCTCGTTGCGGAGAACCTGGGGCCAGCATGTTCCGTGTTCGAGGGAGCGGTATTTTGCGGCGAGCATGTCGGCGGTGTCATGGAGGGTCTGGGCGAGATCGCGCGTGGTGGCGACGGTGGCGGGGGCGAGTTCGATGGTGAGATTGAAGGTCATGCTGCCCGCCTCTGTTTCTTGGCGCGCGCCTGGAGGCGTTTTGGCTGGGGCGTGGTGGATCGATCGATGGGAGCGACATCGGTGAGTGGAAGCTGTTGACGGTAGGAGTGGTCTGAAAGTGCCAAGCCGTAGTTGCTCATGTTGAATCCTCTCGATGCCCGCCGGGTGGAGCTTCGCGGGCGTTGTTCTGGGGCGCTTCAGCGCGCCGGGCTTTTCTGCGTTCTGTTGACCAGAGGGCACGGAAGTCAGGCCCTGCGGCTGTGAGAAACGCGGGAGGGGCTTTGTTGTGGCCCTGACCGTTCGCGTTTTGCATAGCCCAGCCGCCGCGGCGGGCGTAGGGCGCGCGGAAGGATGCTTCGAGCTGCACGCTACGCGACCGCAGCGGCTTGACGATCGTGCGACACAATGGGAAGAAACGCAGAAAAGAAGAAGGGATGGGTGTGGAGGGTTTTAGGAGCCTGCAATCGGCGCGCCGCCGATCTCGATGGTGATGTTCGAGAGCGTAGCGATGGGAGTGCCGTTCTGTTCGAGGGTGATGGTTCCGGGGGTGGGAGCTGGGGTGGGCGTGGCCTGGTAGGGCATGGAGGCTTTGACCCAGGGCGAAGCGAAGCCGCTGGCGGGGTCGACGAAGTTGAGAGCCCATGCGATTTGACCGTTGGGGGGGAGGGTGCCGAACTGGTTAAACCACGGGGTGATGACGATTTCTTGGACGGGGGGGAATGGCTGGTAGGTGAGCAGGACGCGGTATTCGCTGGGGCGGATGTTGCTTCGACCTGGACTGACGGCGCCGCTGGCGCGGACGACAGCGATGACGGTGCCGCCTGGCCCGAGCAGGTAGGAGATGGCGAAGCCGGTGATGTAGTGGGGCAGGCCGGGCTGGTTGTAGACGGGGGAGACGGCGAAGCCGTCGACGGCGGGCAGTGAGGGCAGGAGGGGCGGGGGGTTGGTGATGGGGGGTAGGCCGAGGGTTGTGAGGTTGCGGGCGCAACTGAGGAAGAGGGTGTAGCCGGAGGGATTCGAGTTTAGGCCGCGGCTCCCGGCCAGAACGGAAGACGCGGCCAGTTGGTTCCAGTCACGGAGACTTGCCGAATCGAGTGTACGCCAAAGGGAGGCGAGAGCGCCAATGATGGCGCGGTTGGCTGTTTGGCGGTCGGATCGGGGCTGCGTTCGGGGCACGCGGGCGACCAACTGGAAGCCCGCGCGTCCGCGGCTGGCGACGGTCCCGCCCAGCTTTCCGCTGCTGGACGGGATGTCGCTGAGGAGTTGCATCGGTTTAGGCGCCGACGTGGATGGTGATGGGCAGGCTCACGTTGAAGCTGCCGAAGCTGGCGACCAATTGGGAGGTGAATGTCCCCTCGGTTTGGCCATTGCTGGGGGTGAGGGTGACGGTGGCCGGGTAGCCAGCGTGGGGGTTGGGGGTGATGATCGGCGTGATGCCGCCGGGGAGGTTCTTGAAGTTCCAGTTGACGCTGCCGGCGAAGGGGAGGATCGCGGCGTAGGTTACGCCGGTGAGAGCGACGGCTGCGGGGGTGCCGCTGGAGAGGGTGATGGAGGGGGTGCCGGTCAGGGAGAACAGGGCGCCGGTCTCAGTCTGGATGAACTGGAGGGTGGCGCGGATCTGGGGTCCGGCGAAGCCGCTGACAGGGTCAACGACCTTGAGCTCGAAGGTGACGTTGCCGGTGGCGGGGAGCGGTCCGAACTGACCCTGGTAGATGTTGAAGTAGTCGGTGGGGACCGCGACGTAGCCGCCGACCACGCCGTTGACGTTGGAGGTTGCAGGGCCGTAGCCGGCGAGCGTGCGGAAGAGGCTCTTGCCGACGAAGGTGCGGCCGGTGGTTTGGACGCTGGTGCCGCGGATGACGATGCCCCACTGGGAGCCGGGGGTGGAGCCGAGGGTTGCCGGGAAGCCGGTGACGACGCCGCCGGTGAGGGTAGCGGTGACGGTCAGGCTGGTGATGCCCGGGATGCTGGGGATGGAGGGGGCGACGGAGAGGAGGGTGGGGATGCCCAGTTCGGCCAGGTGGCGGTTGCAGGACACGAACAGTTGCTGGCCGGTGGGGTGGTAGGTGGTGCCGAGTTTGCTCTTGAGGGTGACGGTGTCGCCTAGGGCGTTCCATCCGCTGATCTGTTCGGAGGTCAGGGACTTGTAGGCGCTGGAGAACGCTGCGAGCTGCGAGCGATTGGCGGTTTGGCTGGCGGTTCGGGGCTGGACGGGGACGACGTGGTGCCGGAGGTAGGACCCGTTGCGGTTGTGGCTTGCGACCACTCCGCCGAGCTTGCCGCTGGCAGCTGAGGAGAGAAGACCGATGTATTTCATGGTGGGTTAGCTCCGATGGCTCGCGCCGCACGCCGGGTCTGTCTCACGACGGTCCCGGTCATGGGCCGGCCCTCTGGGGCTGGGCCACGGGCGTGGCTAAGTGCAGTGTAGCTCAGCTTTTGGGTCCGAAAGTGTTCTCTAGGGTACAAAAATCAAGGGGAACTACGGCGAGAGTGCGGGAGAGTTCTAGCCCGGCCTATGAATTAGTCGAAGCGGACCAAGGCGCGCTGATGGGCGGGCCGAATCTGGGCGCGATGTTCCGCATAAGCGCTCAGTTCGGCCCGCCAAGGGGCGCGGGGGGCGGAGCCCCCAGCGGGTCGGGCCTGCCGAACAGGCAAGGACCGGCCTCGGGCCTGGGTACGGGCGCGGCCTGAGCGGCCCGTTAGCCGTGGGGTGGGGGGGTTCGGGGGGTGGCGCGAAAGCGGCGTGGCTCGGAGGCCTGGGGGTTCTGACGCGGGGCGTGCTTGGCGTTGGCCGGGTCGCATCCCGCGCCCCGCGTCCATGGGGCAGGCCGGAGAGTGTTCTGAGCCGTCTGTTCGCGCAGTCCCCCCGACTAGAACGAGGCGGGGACCGCCGGAAGTGAGAGGGCCGCGCTGAAGGAGGGGGCAAGTGCGGGCAAGGAGCCGAGCGACGAAGGCCGCGCCCCCGACTGCACTTATGGCGCGCTCGTCAATGTTCTTATGTTGGCTGGGAACGGGTTGATCGGGCGGTGCACTTTATGGCTTTCTAGAGGGTTGCCGGGTGAAGCTCGCGGGGGAAGTTCCTGTTCACTAGGGTGCGCGTGGGCGCCGGGGGGGGAGTCGTGTCTCCCCCCGGGCGGCGGCGAAAAGTCGAACGGGGCTTGCTACTTTTCCAGGGCTCGGAATGTGGGCGGTGGTAAAGAGGCGTCCGGAGTGGTAGGAGCGGGGTTTTAGGCGGGCGGCATGAAAAAAGCGGTGGGCCGGGGCGAACCGAACCCACCGCGGGATGAGGCTGCTATTCGTGGGAGATGGTGAGGCCGGGGATGTAGAGCCAGCGTTGCTTTCCGGTGGGATCGACGAACTGGCAGGAGACGTGTTGCTTGTCGTTTTCGCGGCAGTCGGTGAGCTTGAGGGTGAATGATTGTTCGGTTGTGAAGAGGATCTTTGGCTTGATGCGGGGCTCTTTGTCGCGGGCCTGTTTGAGGGGGGTGGTGGGATGGTCGAGGGCTTTGAGGCTTGGAGCTTGGGCCGGGGCGCAGATGGCGGAGATGAATGAGGCTAGAACGAGCAGGCTGGCAAGAGCCGGAACCGTGAAGGGGCCGGGGGTGACGGCTTGGATGACGCTGTCGAGTTTGCGGCCGGTGCGGATGAGGGCCTGAACGGGGCGAGGGTAGCTGTGGATTGAGGGGTGGGGGTAGGTGACGCGGGGGTGGCGGCCTCGGCGGGTGGTGTGGATCGAGGCGAGGAAGCCGCGGAGGCCGGTGGGGGCTGGGACGAAGAGGGCGCGGTCGGGGTTGTATTGGCGGTGTGTGGCGCGGTATCTGCGCGCGGGGGACTGGTTGGCCAGTTTTTGGAAGGTGATGCTGTCGACGGGTATGGTTTCGAGGGAGAGCAGGAAGTTGGTGAGGTCTTGATCGTCTGCTGCGGTTGACGGTGGATCGAAGTATTGAGTTTCGGGCTGGTCTTCGATGGGGATGATGTTTGTCATGGTGATTCTCCTTTTCCGGTTGGAGGGGTGGCTGGATGCCGGATTGCATTTAGGCGCGCCCCCGTGTTGATGTTGGGGATGCGCCGCCAGTCACCCGTTAGGGCGCCGCCTTAGCGGCGAGCCGGTGCGCCTGTGGAAAACGCTCGTTGGAGTTGGCAGTTGGAGGGTGGTGGGCGTTTTCCATGGGACCGGCTTGACAAGGCGCCAGAATGCGAAGAGTGGGGGGGCGCGCTTCGAGGGAGCGACCGGCCCGATTTTGGGCCGTTGAGCAACCGAGTGCGGCGCGCGTTCTAATGCGGACGGCAGGCGCGCCGTGGGAAGGCGGGTCCGGGGGCGACCCCGGTAAGCTCGGCCCGGGGGGCCGGGCGCTTTTGGGGGCAGGTCCGGGCAGCAGCCCGGCGAGGCTGGGCGCGGGACGCGCCCAGGCCGAAAGGGGCGCGGGCATGGCGCAAAGGTGCGCAGCCGGCTTGCCCGCGCCCCTCCTGGGTGCGGTGAGTGGGTTTGAGGCGGCGGAAGGGGGCTTTTTATAGGCGTTTCCTTATCGATGGTTCTTGATAGTTGGGTTGTATTTATGGTTTTCGGGCGTTTTCCACGGGCGCGTGCATTTTACCCTTGACGGCCGTGGCATGCGTGTATTTGTAGCGGCAGGAAGGGAGCCTGGATTGAGGCTTCGGAACGTGAGAACGGACAGGTGGGATTTTGGTTGCTTTAGGGCGAGCAAGTGGGGAAAGCCCTTTTTTTAGGGATGGATTTGCTTAGGTGATCGTCAAGTACGAGGCATGGGAGGGGCTCGTTGGTTACGATGGCTGGCCGAGTTGGCCGGTGGGATGAGGCTGGCGGGGGGTGCCCCACAACCCTGCCACTACCAACTATCAACCAATTCCTTTAAAACTTCCGCGTGGCAGGGTTGTGGGGCACACCAACACCCCAACTTTTTTCCGGCCAACTCGGGCAGACAGCGTAACAATTCAACCTCACCTAAAATCCAGGCCTCGTACTTGACGATCACCTCCTTCCTATTTCCATCCCTACCAATCACAAAGGGGTTTCCCCACTTGCTCGGCCTTCCCACATACACATCGCACCTGTCCGTTCTCACGTTTACAACAACACTTTCCATCTAGGCTCCCTTCCTGCCGCTTGGGAAGCATGAACAGCACGGCAGTCAAGGGCGCGCCGGTGGGAAACGCCTATAAGTCTGGGTTTGTCTATAGTCTTTTATGGTGTTTGCAAGCCGGGTCCGGGCGGGAGCCCGGTAAGCGCAGGCCGGAGGCCGGCGCGCTTTACGGGGCGGGTCCGGGGGCGACCCCGGTAAGCGGAGGCCGGAGGCCTCCGCGCTTTTGAAGCCGGTCCGGGCGGGAGCCCGGCGAGCGTGGGAGCGGGACGCGACCACGCCGTAACGGGCGCGCGGCTTGCGCAAAGGTGCGAAGCCGTGAGCCGCGCGCCCGTCCATGGGCTTTGGCACTGCGGATCGGTTAAAGATTAGGCTGCGGGGAGTGGGCGCTTTCGACCAGGTGCCGGGCGGGAGCCTGGCCACGGGGGCGCGGAGCGCCCGCGTGCGGGTCGCTGTGTCCAGCGGTAGGATCTGCGCATCGGTTTGAGATGGTCTTTCGGGGCTTCTCTTCGGAGCGTTTCGGGAGGGTTTTGGGGGCGCTGCGGGGTGGCGTTTTGCACAGGTTTTGCACCGATCTTTTCGGTCGTTTCCGGGTGCTTATGACGATGCCGGGATTGGTTGCTGGGTGGTGCGTTGCATGTTTGCTCTGTGTTAATGAAAAAAAACCGGCGAGACAGCGTCTCGCCGGGCCGGTGGGCTCTTTTTAGCGGTTGCGGCGTCGGCGGCGCCAAGTGTTGAGTGTGATGAGTAGGTTGATGACGGTGCAGACGATGAGTGCGGCCACGGCGTAGTAGAAGCGGTCGAGGTAGACGTGGGTGTGGGTCACGGTGTCCTTTTCGGTGGATCGGGTTGGGCGGTGAGGATGGTTTGGTCGATCTTCCGTTGGAGGGCGCTTGCAAGGCGCGGGTCTCGGGGGGTGTTGTCGAGCCATGGACGGGGCGAGTGTAGGGGCGAGTTCAAGTGCTCGCGGGCTTCGGCGATTTGGGAGCGGGTGAGTGCTTTGGGCTTGCGTTTGTGGGTTTCGGCCACGGGTTTCCTTTCTTAGCGGGTCCAGCCGAGTTGAATGAAGAGGCGGGCGAGCAGGTATCCGGCGAGAGCTGCGAGCGGGATGCCGCGGATGGTCCACGCGATGACGGTTTGGATGTTGTCGAACTTGGGCATGGGGGCCTTTCAGTCGCGTCGGGGGTAGAGTTCGTTGTCGTTGACGTAGTCTTCGAGCTCTTGTTCGGTGTCGAAGGTGAGGGCGTTGAAGCTGCGTCCCTGGAAGAGCGGCGTGAGGGGTACCCAGTCGTTTGCCTCGGCG
>Ga0326727_10009559_pt1 | contig 23754 bp, 21 predicted proteins | sample MB2enrmetagenome_FD_207643 | JGI IMG/M metagenome (GOLD analysis project Ga0326727, IMG submission 207643) | Lab enriched peat soil microbial communities from McLean, Ithaca, NY, United States - MB29MY | ecosystem: Environmental > Terrestrial > Soil > Wetlands > Peat | place: USA: New York... | reverse complement strand
AGCCATTTTTCGTTGACCAGCGCCTTGATCGGGCAGGTGTAAATCGAGCGTTTGCCCTGGGCGATGGCCTTGAAATGCAGCGCGGTGGCCACCAGCGATTTGCCGGACCCCGTCGGCGTGTTCAAAATCACGTTTTTCTCCTCGAATAGCTCCAGGATGGCGGATTCCTGCGCGGGATAAAGCCGGAGGCGCTTGCCTTCTGTGTATTCGAGAAAACGTCCCAGCAGAACATCATTGCTGAGCTTCTCGTCTCGCGGAATCAGGTCATAGAGCATGCTTGACACCCGTGGAATCCTAGCGACAAGCGGGCAAAACCGAAAGTGGCAAGAGCGTCGGCCGCCGACCCGGCACGGGTGCCATTCCGTGGCTCAATCCACAGGGCAGGATGCCCGGCTCTGCGGCAGGCGAGACGCCCGCCGCTACACCCGAGCCGCGCTCCAGAATTCTCACGGCGCGCGAAGATTCTGACAGTCAGAAGCTTGCTTTTCAGCCGCTCGGTGGTAACCAGTTCCCGAAAGGCGTCAGATGCAGCCGACACACGAGACAGTAGCGGCCCTCGACCGGAGACGTTTTCTGCGAACGGTCGTTCTGGCGTGCGGAACGGTCCTGTTGGATTGGCCTGCCCGGGCTGAAATCGAGGCAGACCCGGCTTCCTGCCTGTACCGCTGGTTCCCGCAATTCCCCGCGCCGCGAGATCTGTGGGTCGTGCCGTTCGCCGGGGATGTCGAGGAGGGGATGGTGCTCGAATCCGCCGCGGGCCTCGCCGCGCTCAGGGTCCTTGAGGGCAAGTGGGACACGCTGATTTACGAGGACGTGCAGAATGACGGTTACCAACGATGGTTCGCGGAGTATTGCCAGGCCCATCGGCCCAAAGTGACGCGTCTGGGGCTCGATGAAGCCGTCGCCGGGCTGCAGCGCGCGGACATTGCGCGGGGTTATCTCCTGTTCCGGTTCGAGCAGTCAACCCGGCCGTTGCATTCGCCGGGCAAGCTCGACGAGAGCGCGAATGTGGCCACCTCGCTTGCCGCGGCGCACAACGGCCTGGCGGTCTCCGAACGGCTGGCCGGACGCATGGAGAAGCTCGGGCTCAAGCGGCTGTTGGACGTGCGCGAACGCACCGAACAGTCGTGTTTGGCACAAGGAGAATTTTCGCACCGCGTGCTCGGGACGGCTGACCCGAAAACGCGAAACGCTCGATCGCTCATGATTGCGCTCAATGCCTTCGTGTGCTCCGGGAGAGGCGAGGCGTACGAAAAGGGGCTCGCCCGCTGCGAGCCCGATGCGCCGGTGCTGGGCTGGGGATGTGAAGCGGAAGACAGGCAAACAATCCCGTCCACGCGATGGGGGCTTTTCCAGACGGCAACGAACTGGTGCCATAATCTGCCGGCGTTCGCCGGCGACGTTCTGGGAGAATCCATTTCCGCAAACCAGTTGCGCCATCCGCATCCGCTGCACTGGTCGGCGCTCGACTGGGGCGATGGCATTCACCATGTGAACTTCACGTTGAGCGACGGTGACAACGTGCAGTGGATGATGTGCAACTTCACGGGCGGCAGTGAAGCGCCCAGCTACTACGGAAACCCGAAGCGCGGCCGTTTTCCTTTCACCTGGGGATTGCCGGTGCCGTCGCTCTGCCAACTATCGCCGCGCACGCTGGCGGAGATCATGGCCAAAGCGACGGTGAACGATGACTTTATCCAGTTCCACGGCGGTGGTTACTTTTATCCCGACCTCTATGGCAAAGCACGGGGCACGGACAAAGCACTGGAACTCCACGCCGAACGGTTGCGTGCTTACATGGACCTGACCGGCATCCGCATTCTCGCCTTCAACTTTCAGGACTGGGACGGCCCCGAGGCCCGGGCGGCCTGTGAAATGTTCGCCTGCAAATTGCCGGGGCTGCTCGGCATTCTCGCGTACCAGTATAACTCGTATCCGGCAGGCCAGGGAACAATCCGCTGGGTGAAAGGCGCCGGTGGCGACGAAGTGCCGGTCGTTTCCTGCCGCCTTTGCATCTGGGCGCAAATCAAGCGGCCTCGCGAAACGACTCCCGCCGCCGTCGCCGCGTGGCTGAACCGGCTCCCTGTCGCGCGGGAAAAGGCAAACGACGATTGTTTCTCGTGGGTCATGGCCCATGCCTGGTCGCGCTTCCGCCGGGCAGAAAAGGGAGCGCCGCTGGATGCCGAGGAGAAGGGCGTGGCGCAAGACAAGGAAACTCCCGACACCGCGCGCGGCTACGATCCCGTGTTGTGGGCGGTCGAACGACTGGAACCCAAGGTAAAGCCCGTAACCGCGCAGGAACTGTTCTTGCGTGTGCGCCTGCGCCTGCGCCCGCAGGCAACGCTGGCGCGCTGGCTGGTCGGGGTGAAAGCGGCTGTCGGCCCGGAGATGCCGCCGCGAGAATCGGTCGCGCAAGTTGCCGAGGCGCGTGCCTTGCTTCCCCTGACCGGCCGCGACGCCTCCTCAGCCCGGCGCTGCTTTGAGCTGCTCAAGAGCATTTCGCAGAAAAGCCTGTCGGATTCCGCTCCCCGGCGGCGATATGCTTGAAAACGATGACAAGCGACCTGGAACTGCTGCAGGACTATGCGCTGAACAAATCCGAGGAATCCTTTGCCGAACTTGTCCGCCGACATTTGAACCTCGTCTATTCCGCCGCGCTACGGCAGGTCCGCTCGCCGCAACTCGCCGAGGAAGTCGCCCAATCCGTCTTCACTGATCTCGCCCGCAACGCGCACCGCCTCGCGCCCGACACCATCCTCACCGCTTGGCTCTATCAGGTCACCCGGCGCACCGCCATTGACGTCGTCCGCCGCGAAGCCCGCCGGCAGTCGCGCGAACAAATCGCCTCCGAGATGAATGCCATGAATGCTACTGCCGCCGATTGGACGCACATCGAACCTTTCCTCGACGAAGCCATGCACGCGCTCGACGACACCGACCGCGCCGCCGTCCTGCTCCGCTACTTCGAGAACAAAACCCTCCGCGAAGTCGGCCAGGCCATCGGCACGAGCGAAGACGCCGCGCAAAAGCGAGTGAGCCGAGCCGTCGAACGCCTGCGCGAATTCTTCACCAAACGCGGCGTCACCGTCGGCGCGAGCGGCCTCGCCGTCGTCATCTCCGCCAACGCCGTCCAGGCCGCGCCGGTTGAATTGGCCGTCACGATATCCGCCACCGCTGTTTTAGCCGGAACTGCCGTTCACACTTCAACCGTAATCGCCGCCGCCAAAGCCATCGCCATGACCACACTCCAAAAAACTCTAATCTCCGCCGCGCTCATCGCCGCCGTCGGAACGGGAATCTACGAAGCCCGCCAAGCTTCAACTCTGCGCGACAAGGTCCAAGCGCTCCAACAACAGCAAGTGTCATTGACCGGGCAAATCGCACGGTTGAACTCCAACAATGAAAGCCTTTCCAACCGGGTCGCTCAGGCACGTGGATCGCTTTCTTTGAGCAGTGATCAGTTGCGCGAATTGCTGAGATTGCGTGGCGAAGTGGGCGTGTTTCGACGACAACAACGCGAGCTCGAGGGAACCGCGACGCGATCGGGGCAGTCTGGTGCGACGAGCAAGCCCGCATCTGGCGTGGCTGCGCAACCCGACAAACCGCCCCCCTTCCAGGTGCAACTGGTCGTCGATGAACCCGGGGAGAATACCGAGCCGATGACCAACAACGCCAGAGGCGCCGGCGAAGAAATGCTCAACGTGCAGAAGACGCCGTTGATGGACCACACGGCAATCCGTTCCGCCACCGTTACCACGAACCCGTCAACCGGTACTCCGCAAATCGACGTCGAGTTCAGTGACCTGGGCAAGCAACTCTTTGCGCAGGTTACTAAAGAGCACATCAACAAACGCCTGGCCATCGTGTTGGACGGCCATTTGTACTCGGCGCCGGTGATCAAATCCGAAATCTCGGGAGGCAAAGCCCAGATTACCGGCTCATTTACAGAAGACGAGGCTAAGGAGCTCGCCGCGAAAATCAACGATGCGATCGCCAGCCAGTGACCTTCAGCCGCGATGTCTCGGCGGACTTGGGCACCCGTAGCGGCGGGCAATTGCCGTAGCGGCGGGCATCCGGCCTGCCCTAGAGCCGGGCGTCTCGCCCGGCGGACAGGACGCCTGAAAGCCGGAGGCCGCCGGAGACTTTGTGAATCTTTCGAATGCTTCGATCTTGTTCCGGGCGGCAGGATGCCGCCCTCTACGGCAGGCCGGACGCCCACCGCTACAACGCCTTCGCCGCGATATCGCGTCGAAAATGGGCGCCGTCGAAATGGATTTTCTCCACGGCGGCATAGGACGCGGCTTGTGCCAATCTCAAATCCTTGCCCAACGCCGTTACGCCAAGTATGCGACCACCGTTCGTGACGATGCGGTCTCCAGACTGCGCCGTGCCGGCGTGAAATACTTTTACGTTTGGAAGTTTCGCCGCTTCATCCAGACCGGTGATGGGTTTGCCCTTTGAACTTGCGCTCGGATAATCCCCACCCGCCATCACCACGCACACGCTCGCCATCGGGCTCCAGTGCAGTGCCACTTTGTCGAGCGTCCCGCTCACACTCGCTTCGAGCAACTCGACCAGATCGTTTTTCAGCCGCGGCAGATAAACCTGTGTTTCCGGGTCGCCAAAGCGCGCGTTGAACTCCAGCACCTTCGGTCCTTCCTTTGTCAGCATCACGCCCGGATAAATGATGCCGCGGAAGTCAATTCCTTCCGCCGCACAGCCGCGCAGCCACGGATCGAGAATCTGCCGGCCCACCGCGGCCAGTTGCGTGCCGGTCAGGAACGGGGCCGGTGAATACGTTCCCATCCCGCCGGTGTTCAGGCCCTGGTCGCCATCGAGCGCGCGTTTGTGATCCTGCGACGCTGGAAAAAGCTTGTATGTCTTCCCATCGCAAAGAGCGTGGAGCGAAATTTCCGTTCCTTCGAGGAATTCCTGGATGACGATTCGTTCGCCCGCATGTCCCAAACGCCCACGCAGCAGCATGTCGTCGATGGCTTGCTCCGCCCATTTCTGGTTTTCGGGAATGAAGTACTTCAGGTTCTTAGGAACAATAACGCCTTTTCCCAATGCCAAGCCATCGGCTTTGACCACACATCTGCCTTGCAGTTCTGCTGCGAATTTCTTGGCAGCCGCTGGATCGGTAAATGTTCCGGCTTGTGCCGTTGGGATACCGTACTTTTCCATGAAGGCCTGGGAAAATGACTTGGACCATTCGAACTGCGCCGCCTTCTGATTCGGCCCCCAGATTCGTAAGCCCCCATCCCCGAACGCACGGTCTGTATCTTCAAACCAATCTACGATGCCATCAGCCAAAGGGTTGTCTGGCCCCACAACCGTCAAATCTGCCTTGTTCCATTTGGCAAAGGCACGTAAGCGGGGTTTGTCGTCAGCTTTGATCGACACGCATTCCACAAGCTCACCGTTCGACGCGAGGCGTTCCCGGGCGATTCCCGCGTTGCCCGGCGCGCACCACATTTGCGTGACGTGCGGCGACTGCGCCAGCTTCCAGGCCAGCGCGTGCTCGCGGCCGCCCGAGCCGAGGAGCAGAATTTTCATCCGGGCGATTCAACCAGGAATTGGCGGCCGTGCAAAATGATTTTGCATCTGGACTTTTGGCCGTCTTCGTGTAAACGGGGTGGGACCTTAGAAATTTATGAAGACCGGATTCACAACGTTGTTGCTGTTAGTCATCGCGAGCTCCCTGCTGCAATCTGGCTGCGCCCATCGAACCTGCTGCACCGGAACGGGCCCCGCCGACGCGAAACCGGCCAGCGCGGCCAACGCGAAGCCGGCCGCCGCTGCCGATAAAACGGCGGTCCCGCCGCCGGAATCCCGACCGGCGCTCACGAACATGGAGGACCGGGTCGGCTATGCGATTGGCATGAGCATTGGGAACAATCTCAAGCGGACGAAGTTCGATGTCAATCTGGATGCACTCATGGAAGGGGTCAGAGATGTTCTCGCGGATCGGGAGCCCCGGATGACCGAGCAGCAGGCCCAGGGCGCGATCATGGATTACCAGAAGCAAAAGCAGCACGAGCTGGTGCTGCAGAACCTGAAGGAAGGCGAAGCGTTCCTGGCAGAAAACAAAAACAAGGAGGGAGTCAAGGTTCAGCCCGTGACCTTGCCGGACGGCACGACGGCGGAACTGCAGTACAAAGTCATCACGGAAGGCACCGGCGAAATTCCCAAGAGCAATGACACGGTGAGCGTCAACTTCCGGGGCACCCTTATCAACGGCACGGAATTTGACAGCACCGCCAGGCGTGGCGGCCGGCCCTACAAGTTCGTGGTCGACCAGGCCAACATCACTCGCGGTTTGAGTGAAGCGCTGCAGATAATGAAGGTGGGATCCAAGTGGCAATTGGTTATCCCGGCCAGTCTGGCCTATAACGAGCGTCCCTTGCGCGCGATTCCGCCGGGATCCACGCTCATCTATGAACTGGAATTGTTGAGCATTGACAGACCCAAGCCGCTCACGAGCGACATCATCCGCGTGCCTTCAGCCGAGGAGATGAAGGCCGGCGCGAAAGTCGAGGTGATCAAGGCGGAGGACGCGGAGCGGATGGCGGCCGCGCAGACCAACTCTCAAGTCAATCCGGCCACAGGCGACAAGAAATAACCGGCCTTCCATCTCCAAGGGCGAGATGACGGGACGCGAAACGGCTCGAACTTCGCGCCTCTAACTTCGAACTTTGACATGGCGCATCACACTACCCGCGCTTTCCCGCTTCCCCTGGTTACCTGACCAATGATCCAGGCCTTATGCCCGTGCGCGCGCATAAACTTCACGATCGTGCCGGCGTCGCGGGCCGCGACGATGGCGACCATGCCGATTCCCATGTTGAAAACCTGGTAAAGCTCGGCTTCGGGCACGCCACTCCTGGTTTGCAGGAGCCGGAAAACCGGCAGCACGTCCCATGTCCCTTTCCGAATGACGGCGTCGCAGATGTCCGGCAGGACGCGGGGGATGTTGTCGACAAACCCGCCGCCGGTGATATGCGCGAAGGCCTTGATCGGAAGTTTTGAGGTTTGAGGTTTGAGTTTTGAGTTGAAGTGCCGGAGCAGCGCCCGGACCAGCGGTCCGTAACTGACGTGCACCTTGAGCAGTTCCCGGCCGATCGTGTTCTTCAGTTCCGGAACATAACTTTCCGGTCTGAGTCTCATCCGCTGGAAGAAAACGTTTCGCGCCAGGGAATAGCCGTTGGTGTGCAATCCGCTCGAAGCAATGCCTATGATCGCGTCCCCGGGTTTCACGGTTTTCCGCCCATCGAGCAGACGGGACTTTTCAACGACACCCACGATGGCGCCACTGACGTCGTACTCCCCCGCCTGATAGAAGCCCGGCATTTGGGCCGTCTCACCGCCGATCAGGGCGCAATTGTTTTCGGCGCAGGCCCGCGCAAAGCCCCTGATGATTTCCCTGAAAACCCGCGGCTCGAGTTTGCCCGTGCCGATATAATCCAGGAAGAACAGCGGCTCGGCGCCCAGCACCGCGATGTCATTCACGCAATGGTTCACGAGATCGGCGCCGATGGTGTCGTGTTGGTTCATGGCGAACGCGATTTTGAGCTTGGTGCCGATACCGTCCACGCTTGAAACCAGAACCGGCTCACGATACTTCCGGACATCAAGCGCGAACAGGCCGCCGAACCCGCCGACTTTGCCGAGCACTTCGCGGCGATGCGTGGCCGCGAGCAATTGCGGCAGGGTTGCCTTGACCTGGTTGCCCAAATCAATGTCCACCCCTGCCCGGGTATAAGCTTTCTGTTTCATGCGAGGCGAGATTAAACAGTCAGTCTGCTCGGGAGTTCAAGCTTTAGCTTGCGCCCCGATCCATTGGAGGGCGCCGCTCCGTCAAGGCCCCGATCCATTGGAGGGCATTGCTCCGTCAATGCCCCAATCCATTGGAGGGCGCCGCTCTGTCAATGCCCCGATCCATTGGAGGGCATTGCTCTGTCAATGCCCCGATCCATTGGAGGGCATTGCTCTGTCAATGCCCCGAACAAGAAGAGATGGGGAAGTGACAGGGCACTTCCCTCCATGGCTGCGGCTCGAATCAAGGCCTGGTCCGAACCGGAACCAGCTCTTTGTTCATTGCTTTTCGGGACTCAGTATGGCACTGATGGGCTCAGAGAGCATATGCGGTGGCGCATCCTGTTTTTCATTTCTCTGGGCGTCAATCTGGCTTTCGGAGCAGCCTGGCTCGCGGTGGCTCATCGCCACGGCAGCCGCCCAACCCAAATCGGTGCGGGAAGCGCGCCCGGACCTGTCAGAACCAACGTGGTTGTGCGCCGCCAGTTCTTTTCGTGGTCGGAAGTCGAGTCGTCTGATTATCGCACTTACATTGCCAACCTGCGCGGCATCGGCTGCCCGGAGCAGACCATACGCGACATTATCATCGCGGACGTGAACAACTTATATGCGCACAAGCTGGCCACCGAGGTGGTTACTCCGGAACAACAATGGTGGCGCATTGAGCCCGATCCGGAAGTGGTCCGGGCGGCGGCGGAAAAAACGCGCGTCCTCAACGAAGAGCGGCGCGCTCTGCTCACCCGGTTGCTGGGCCCGGATTGGGAATCCGGCGATCTGGCCAACCTCCCGCGGCCCTCGCGCCCAGGCATTGTCCTCGACGGCCCGGTTTTGGGCCCGCTGCCGGCGGACGTGAAGCAGGCGATTCAGGACATCAGCGCGCGGGCGCAGGATCGTGTTCGGGCTTATCTCAAGTCGCAAGCTCTCGCGGGCAAGATGCCCGACCCCGTGGAACTGGCGAAACTTCGCCAGCAAACGCGTGATGAACTGGCCCAGACGCTCGCGCCGCAGCAACTGGAAGAATATCTGCTGCGCTATTCGCAGGACGCAAACAACCTGCGCGCCGAGATCGGCCAATTGAAATACTTCAATGCCACGTCCGATGAATTCCGCGCCCTGTTTCGCGCCACGGATTCGATCGACCAACAGCTTCAACTCCTGCCGGCGAGCAACGACCCGAACACGGTCGCGCAGCGCAATGCTCTGTTGCAGCAACGAGCCAACGCCATCGAGCTGGCGCTGGGCCCCGGCCGTTACGATCAATTTGTCCTGTTGCAGGATCCGGCTTATCGCGACGCCTTTGCGGCGGCACAGGAGGCAGACGCGCCGGAAGCCGCCGACGTGCTCTATCAGATCAACCTCGCGACGATGCAGCAGCAGGCCGCGATCCGCACGAACACGAATTGGACTCCGGAACAAATGGCGATTCAACTCAAGCAGGCTGAACTGGACAAGGCCAAGGCGGTCGCGGAAGCCCTGGGGCAGGAAGTGCCCCCCGAGCCTCCGCCGCCCCCCACGAACGCAGCCCCGCCGGCTCCCCCCATGCGGACACATCCTTACATTCTGGGCGCTGGCGAAAGCGCGGCGACGGTGGCTACCGTGTATGGGATGCCTCTTGAGGTGATTCAGGCAGCCAACCCGGGAATTGACCTCAGGCGGCTGAAACCCGGAGATACGATCCTCGTGCCGGATTCGCTGCCGAAGTAGCGGAGCCGTTCAAGGTCGAAGGTTGAAAGCCGGCGGGCGGGCGTGAATGCCGGTTGGATTTGCGGATTGCCGGCGAAGCGCTCGGCCCCAAAGGCTTTCAAGATTCGCCGCGTGTCGTGGAGCGCCGGTCCGCCACACGCCTCGCGCTGCCGAAACTGTGCCGCTCCCGCAAAACAGTTTGCCGGAAACCGGTTTTTGCGACATGGTATTATACAACTTCATCCAGGACTATGAGCATCATCGCGCAACGAGAGAAAACGCAGGCACCACCGGGGCTGACGCAACTCGATCAGCTCAAGCAGTTCACGAAAATCGTCGCCGACACGGGCGATTTCGAGACCTTGAGGCAATACGCCCCCCAGGATGCGACGACCAATCCATCGTTGATTTTCAAGGCCGCGCAACTGTCCGCCTACGAGAGCCTGCTTGACCAGGCGATTGCGGACGCGCGGAAATCCGGCGCCACGGGCAAGATGCTGCTCCGTCAGGTCTCCCATCTTTTGCTGGTTTTGTTCGGCGTCGAGATTTTGAAAATCGTGCCGGGCCGGGTTTCCACTGAAACCGACGCCAATCTTTCATTCGACACGCCGGGTTTGATCGACAACGCCCGGCGGCTCATTTCACTTTACCAACAGCACCGAATCCCGCGCGAGCGGGTCCTCATCAAAATTGCCTCGACATGGGAAGGGATTCGCGCCGCCGAGGTGCTCCGGAAAGAAGGCATCCACTGCAACATGACGCTGCTGTTTTCGCTGCCGCAAGCGGTGGCCTGCGCCGACGCGAAGGTCACACTGATTTCGCCTTTTGTCGGGCGCATCCTGGATTGGCACAAAGCCAAAACAGGAAAAGATTTCCCGCCCGCCGAAGATCCGGGCGTCAAGTCCGTGAAGGAGATTTACATTTATTACAAGACGTTCGGCCACGAAACCGAAGTGATGGGGGCCAGTTTCCGGAACAAGGGCGAGATTCTCGAGCTGGCGGGGTGCGATTTGCTGACGATCAGTCCGCAATTGCTGGGCGAACTCAAAAGCAGCCACGACCCGGTGGAGCGCAAGTTGTGCCCCGATGCGGCCCGGAAAGACCGGCCGGAGCGACTGGAGCTGGACGAAAGGAAATTCCGCTGGTTAATGAACGAAGACGCGATGGCAACAGAGAAGACGGCGGAAGGCATCCGCCTCTTCAGCGCGGATGCCGTCAAACTCGAGCAGTTCGTCACCGCGCGGCTGTAGCCGCTCTCCCCGCTTTCATGGACGCCGACGAACGCGACATCTGCAATTACCTGAAATCCTGGCCGGGCGAGTTTGTTTACGGGCGTGACATTGCCCGGCGCGCGGGCGGCAAACGGCGATTCCGCGAAGAGCCCGAGTGGGCGAACCCGGTGCTGGTCCGCCTGGTTGAAAAACGAATTCTCGAATCCGATTCAACCGGCTATTACCGGCTTCGGATGAAAAAAGAAAAACGCGAAAAATGGCTCTCCCCGGCAGTCAGAAAAATCCTGGAGAAGAGCAAGAAGGATTTCAGCGAGGTCATTGAGATCGAGGACGAGGACGAGGAGCGATAGGCAGTGCTTCCCTGGCCGGGGCGTCTGGGAGCTTATGTTCGAGTTGCCGGTTTCAGGCTGCTCGTCGCAGTTGTATTATGCGGGTCATGTCCGCCTGCCGGCGGCAACCTGCAAGCACGGCGGTTCCGGCGCGATGCCAGACCCCGGCCCGGTCATTTCGGTCTGCTCTCCTGCTTGCCGTCCGGGGCCGTGGAAACGGGACGGTTTGTCCCGGACCGGGACTGATCCGCCCGATGATCCAGGTGCAGGTTGACAAACTGCAACACTCCAAAAAGAAAGGTGGCAACCGCCAGCAGCCCGATGAAGAAGAAGATCACCCGATGGGTTCGGCTCATCGACCCAGCTTAGTGCCGCTGGGGACACGAAAGAAAGCGGGAAACGCTGTGGGTCATGGGGAAGGGGCGCAGCGGCACTGCCATCGAAGAGCGGACGGTCTTCGTCCGCAGTGGTTTGCCCAGAGACGGCCAGCCCGCCGTATTCCCGGCCTGTTCTCGACCCCAAAGCCGCTGTGAGCCGGGACGGCTCGCGGTCCGACGGCGAGGGCGTCCGGACCCGTCCACGTCATCGAACAGGCCCAATCTATGCTTGTCTGATGAGTCAGACACCTTGAAACTGACCGACGAGAACCGAATGAATGACAAAATGGAAGCCGGCCAAAATCGTTCCCGTTTCCGCCCCTGGCTGCGCACCGTCGCGATCGGACGCAACCCCAAAAACACCTTCATCCGGATTCTCGCGCTGGTTGCGGTTTGTGTTTTGGCGCGCGAATTTGTGCTGCTGCCGGTTCGGATCAAGGGTCCGAGCATGGAGCCCACTTACCGTGAGGGCAGCATCAATTTCGTAAACCGGCTGGCGTATCTCCGGTCGGAACCGAAGCGGGGTGACGTGGTGTTTATTCGCCTCTCGAATCCGAGCATCCTGCCTCCGAGCTTCATGTTCATGAAACGCATTGTGGGGCTTCCGGGGGAAACGCTCCAATTCCACGACGGCCATGTGCTGATCAATGGCAGGATTCTGGAAGAACCCTACGTGCAGTACCGTTGGAATTGGGAAGCTGAGCCCGTCACCCTGGGACCCGACCAGTACTACGTCGTCGGAGACAACCGCTCCATGCCTGAGATGCTTCATGAAGAAGGCCGCCCCAGGCGGGATCACATCGTCGGCAAGGCTCTGATATGCAAAAGTCTTTTCGCATCATCCTCGTCGTGGCGTTGATCGGATTGGGCGTCTGGGGCTGGCGAATGCTCTTTCCCAGTCCCCAAAGCGTCATCCGGTCGCGGCTGTTGCAGTTGGCGCAGACCGCTTCTTTCGACCGGAAAGACGGCGCTTTGCGCCGAGCCTACAAGGCAGAACGCATCACGGATTTCTTCACTCCCGACGTAGTGATCAGCGTGGACATACGCGGTTACGAGGAAACTTCCCTCAGCGGGCGCGACCAGGTGCAGGCAGCGATAAACTATGCCTTGGGTCCACGCGGGTTGGGTGGATTGAAAGCTGAACTTCGGGACATCAGCGTGACGCTTGGCGCGGACAAACAGACGGCAGTGGCCAATCTCACCGGCAAATTCACCGCCGAAGGCCAGAGTGATTTCATTGTGAAGGAATTGAACGTCAGCCTGAAAAAGGTGGGCGGCAAATGGCTGATTTACCGCGCGGAAACCGTGAGAACCCTCGCGCAACACAACCGGTTCCGCAGGTCGATCGAGGCTTGCAGGTGGAATGGTGTTTCGAGTTCAGGCATGTGCCTCGACGGGAGTAATTGTCCGCCGCGCAAACGCCACCGTCCAGCCTGATGCTGGAATTGCGGAGAATACGGAAAGACGGGCTGACCATTGGAGCACTTGTGCGCTGTCTAACATTTTGTCTGACATCGCAAAGCAGAATCGTCTTGATTGGCGAAAGTTCTTCCCGGATGCTTTTGCTATGACGCTCAAGTGTGAAACACTTATCGGGCGTCGATTCCGAAAGCGCGCTTAGCTCAGTGGAAGAGCACTTCCTTCACACGGAAAAGCTCGGAAACGCGGAACTCATTGGGCCGCAGCGCTGAACCGGAAGAAGCGGTTGATGATTATGACTTTTGTCCTGACTTTCGCCCCCGGAAACGGGGCCGGAGCAGGCACCTTGCTCGTATAGCTCGCGGTTTATACCGCTACGGGCCGAATGGCACGATTTATTTGTGCCGCAAAGAAAACGGTAAAAACGTCTGGAGAAATCTCCAGACGACTGATCGTACGCGAGCTATGGCCATTGCAGCAATACTGAGTTATTCGTCGGCCCAAAACGGGAACCACGAAGTCGTGGTTTTGCCGGATGGAGCATCCACCGTCCCTTTGGTTCCAAAACAGGAAACCGGCCAGACCGCGCCGGTTGTTCCTGCCCCAACCGAACCAGTGGTTCCGCCCATCGCACCCGACTCTGTGGTCCCTGTGCCACATCCGGGCCATGCGGTGACGTTGGGCGATTTGGTTGCCCGGTTTAAGGAGGACTGGGGTTATCTGGCCCCCGCCACGCGGGCGAAACTCGACTGCCACTTCAAAGTCGCGGCCCGTTACCTGGATTTTTACCGTGATGTTACTGGCATCCGTCTGGCGGACATGCGCGTGCTCAAAAGCAAACTCTCCGTGGATCGGAAGCCGTCCAGCGTCAATGACATCATTTTCAAAGCGTTGGGGGCGCTATTCAAGCTGGCGCTGGACGATGAAATTATCGACCGGTCGCCGCTGGAGCGGCTGAAGCACGCACGCCGGGGCGAAACAGATCGTCAGCAACCGAGTTGGGAACAGTCTCAACAGGTTGTAAACGAAATTGAAAAATCAGCCCCCGAAACGGCGCTGATCGTACGCTTCATGCGCGATTTTGGCGTCGGCCAAGCCGAGATCAAATTCCTCTTCGGCCAGCACATCGATCTTGCCGCACAAGTGATCCATTTCAGTCGAAAGAAGACCGGCAAGCCGTTCGATGTCCCGATCTTCAGCCATGCAAAGCAGTTTGTGGAGCACCTGAAGGCTGAAGGCCGGTTACAGGTCGATAAGCCGGTCGTGGCTTGGAGAAACCCCCGGAAGGCGCTGGCAACCGCATGTGAGAACCTGAACTTGCCCGTATATGAACCGAGGGCGTTCCGCCGGTGCTTTATCGTCCATTGCCTCGAAATGGGTATTGACCCGCGTGTCGTGGCGAAATGGCAGGGCCACAAGGACGCAAAACTCATTTTCTCTGTATACGGCAAGTACATCGACGCCAAATATGAACAACGGGAAGCGGGCAAACTGGACGATAGCAACCATCAACAGGTTTAAGCTTATGCCTCAACTCGAAACACAATTCCACCTGCCCGAAGATTGCCCCGACCGAATGGTGCTCAGGCGGCTTGTCTACAATGCGCTGACCGGCGATTTGAGCTTCCACCACCAGATCAAAGATGCTCTGACGAATGCTGGATTTAGGGTCACCCGCGTCCGCAAACACGAGGTTCACCACGTTTGGGAACTGCGCATGGAACGCAGCGCAGCGATGTTGCAGCACACCGATCCTCAAATCCGGCGCAGAATTCGGAACGCTTTCAAATCGGAGGGGCTTTACTCCAAGTACGACGGCCTTGAGATTGGCATTCAAGGACGCCGTATCATTTGCGGCTTCATCTGCAAACTCGGCAAAGTCGGATTCATCTGATAACTTGATTCGGAAAGTTTGAACCGATGGCAACCGCTCCCGTCAACGCAACGCCGTACATCTCCAAGTCAAAATACCTCTGGGGCCTGCAATGCAGCAAGCTGCTTTGGCACGCGTACAACGCCAAACGCCTGATCCCGGAGCCGGACGCACAGACACGGGCGATTTTCGATCAGGGTCACGAAGTCGGCGCGCTGGCAAAGCAACTGTTCCCCGAGGGCATCGAAGTTGGCGCAGGCGTCACCGATCTCGATGAAACCATCCGGTTGACCAAGCAGGCGCTCAAGCAGCGCAAACCGCTGTTTGAAGCGGCGTTTTCGGGCAGCGGCGGGTACTGCCGCGTTGACCTCCTCCGTCCTGCGTCCAACGACGCTTGGGACATCGTCGAAGTCAAGTCCACGACCGGCCTGAAGGATGTCCATCTGGACGATTTGGCGTTTCAGCTATGGGTCTTGGCATGCGCGGGGTTGCAGGTCAGGGGCTGCTACCTGTGCCGCATCAATCCTGACTTTGTCCGCCACGGTACGGTCGATCCGCAGAAGTTCTTCATCCTGGAAGACGTGACCAATCAAACCGCCAATCTCGGCCAGAGTGTGGAGGACAAACTCGACGACATGTTCAAGACAATCCGGCGTTCGGCACACCCCGAAGTGCCCATCGGGCCGCGCTGTGACAATCCGTACACGTGTCCATTGCGCGACCATTGTTGGAGCTTTCTGCCGGAGGCAAACGTCACGACGCTTTACCGTGGTGGCGGGAAGCGTTTCAAACTTCTGGCCAAAGGGATCACCGGCCTGACCGAAATCCCTGATGACTTCCCGTTAACGGATAATCAGAAAATCCAGCGCCGGGCCGCTAAGACCGGCCAGCCGCACGTGGACAAACCAGCGATAAGAGCATTTCTGAAGAAGATCAAATATCCAGCGAGCTTTCTGGATTTTGAAACGTTTGGCACGGCGATCCCCTTGTTCGACGGCGTGCGCCCGTATGAGCGAATTCCTTTTCAGTTTTCGCTCCATGTGGTGCGGTCACCCGGTGCGGAGGCAGGACACCACAAATTTCTGGCTGATGGCACCCATGATCCACGCCGGGGATTCATGCGCCGTTTGCGCGAAGCGCTGCCCACAAAAGGCTCGGTGGTTGCTTTCAATGCGGGCTTTGAATTGGGGCTTTTGAATGAGTGTTGTGATTTGCTGCCTGAATTTCGGCCATGGGTCCGCAGCGTTCAGCGCCGCATCGTCGATTTGTTGGTGCCGTTTCGCGAGTTTCGATTCTACCATCCGAAACAGAATGGATCGGCCAGCATGAAGTCAGTTCTCCCGGCGCTGACCGGCAGAGGATACGATCATCTGGCGATCCAAGATGGCACGATGGCGAGCTTGCAGTATTTGCGGGCGGCGTTCGGGAACGTTTCTGTCGAAGGGCGTGCAGCCGTCCGAAAGCAATTGGACGATTACTGTGGCCTCGACACTGAAGGCATGATATGGATCGTGGATAGTTTGCGTGGTCTCACTTAGCCGCCGCAGAACAGTCATTGCACCCCCACACGATAGAAGTAAGGCCCGCAACCGACGGCATTCGTGTCCACGTAACTCGTCGTGCCCGCTTGACCGACGATGTTGCTTTGCAGAGTCAAAAAAGTTGCGTGCTCTCCCAGATTAGTGCCGCTTTTCAGGAAATAGGTGATGTTGCCTACGCTCTGCCAGCTTACTACCAACCCCGATAGATTATTGGTTGGTATGGGATTGAGCATTTTCAAAACCGACAAAGGATTTGTGGGATCAGTCCCGGCAACCCACTCCTGCCAGTTGTTCATGCCGTCGCCGTCCGTGTCCGCATAATCTGCCGAGCCGTCGGTGGGCAGGCCGAATTGCTGTAGCCAAGCGTAGGAGATGATCGAAGCGGGATTCTGGAACTCATAAGCGCCGATGTCCACGGTGCCACCCGAGATGCGTGGGTTGCCATCGAAATCGGTCGAGGTGTTCACGTATAAGTTGTTCCCGGAGTTGATGCAGGGCGAATTGGATTGCAGATGGAAATCGCCGCCAGCCAGGTTCAGAAAAGCGGGTTCATTGCTAATGTTACCTGAGCCTGTCGACGGGACAGGCGTAGTACAACAATAATTCAAGGTACCCAGATTGTAGTTCGAGCCGGTTGAAGCTGAATTGTAATAGACGATGCAGTTGTTGAGTGTCGAGACGAAGGACGTTGAAGAACTGACCCCGCCTCCTTCATTTGCTGAATTGCTGACCACGGTGCAGTTGACCAAGGTGCAGAAGCTCGCCCCACCGCCAAGACCGACCGCCGAGTTGCCCCTGATGATGCAATTGGTAAAAGCGGAAACGTACGCACCACCGCCGGAGAATGCTGTATTGTTCTGCAACGTGCAGTTATTAAGAATGTTTGAATAAACTCCACCGCCCAAGGACGCCCGATTGCTGGAGACAAGGCAGTTGTTCAAATAACCATTGTATGCTGCGCCGCCAGAGCCAGCGGAATTGTTACTCAGAACGCAACTATTCAACGTGCTGTAAGCCGCACCGCCGCCGCTGCCGTCGCCGCCCTGAGCTTGGTTCCCTACAACAAGGCAACTGCTCAAAGTGCAACCATACGCGCCACCGCCAAAATTTACGGTTTGGTACTCCGAAGTGTTGCGCGTAAGGGTGCAATTAAACAGCGTATTGGAGGCCGCGCCGCCGCCGTAGCTGGCAGAATTATTGGTCAGAATGCAATTGACCAATGTTCCTTGGAATGCGCCGCCGCCATATCGCCCCGCGCTATTACCGACCATAATACAGTTGGACACGACAGCACTTCTGTCTTCGCACCAGATTCCTCCGCCGCTTGCTTCGCGTACCAAATCTCCCAATACAGGAGGCGTGCCTCCATTTGTCAAAGTGAACCCACTCAGCACGGCGCTATTGGTCAAATACGCACAACGGAGAATCGGGCCTACATGAGTCGCCGGGGGCGACGCACCCACAATGACCGTTGAAGCCGCTCCATTGACACTTTGAACGGTCAGAGCCTTGTCCACCACAACGCGGTTGGTCGCCGTCCCATAAACCACGCGCCCGCCGGTTTTGTAAACGCCGTTGCTGACCACGATAAAATCGCCCGCGTTCGCCACGTCAATCGCGTCCTGAATGTTCGTCGCGGCGGTAAGCCAATTCGTGAAGGACGACACTGGCGCAGTGTTGCTCACGTTCACATAACGCACGGGCGATTGGAATTCATACGCGCCGATGTCCACCGTACCACCGACGATGCGCGGGTTGCCGTCCAAATCCGTGCTGTTGGTGATGAAAGAATTATTCCCCGCGTTAATACACGGCGAGGCTGCGTTCAAATGAAAATCACCGGCTGGTAGATTGGCGAACAGCGGCGGATTGGTGAAATTATTAGCGCCAGCAAACGTGACTGCAAACGACGTGCAGCAGTTCGTGACGTATCCGCCGCCGCCGGTATCGGCATTGGTGTCATAACTGAAGTTGTAATACACGATGCAGTTTTTGAGCGTGCCGGACGCGCCGCCATTCCCGGCACCAGACACGTTGCTGACAACGGTGCAGTTGATCAAAGTGCCACCGCTTGCACCGCCACCATTGTATCCTGAGTAATTGCGAGCGAGTAAGCAATTGATCAAAGTGCTCTGCGATGCTCCACCACCGTTGCCGACACTGGGCGGTCCTCCGTAATTACCGATCAAAGAACAGTTGACCAACGTCCCATAATAAGCTCCGCCGCCACCACCGTATGCAGCGTTGCCAATTATCACGCAATTGGTCACAAGGCAACTCGTAGAAGCACAATATACACCGCCGCCGAAACCGCCCGACGACGGCGTCGCTCCGTTTGTGAGCGTGAAGCCGGATAGTGTCGCGCCGTTGCTCAAATAAACGCATCGGACGGCGTTGTTTCCATTCGTCGTGCCGGGAATTTGATAACCTTTGATCACCGTCACCGCCGAGCCGTTGACACTCTGCACTGTTAGATTATTGATGACATACACGCGATTTGAGCCACTGAAAGAATAGCCTCCGTATTGATAAATCCCATTGGTGACGAGAACCGTGTCGCCCAACCCAGTAGGGAAAATGGCATCCTGAATGTTTGTTGCCGCCGTTGCCCAACTGGTGTAAGGCGAGACAGGATTGGTGCAGTTCAAGTCTACGTAATGCACCGTGGCCGAGGCGCTGGCCGCCAAAAGCGCAAGACTTGCGACGAGCAGTCGGACGAGATGGGTTTTCATTGGCTTGCTCCGCTAAGTCTGGAGCAGGATGTTCGTTAATTTGATGCGGAAGTCAAGATTAAACAAATCAGTAAGGTATCTGAGCGATTTGCCAATCCGAGAAATCGGCTCTATTGGAAGCGGCCTTTTACTTGAGATCGATCAAAATGTCACGTGGCCTTACCCTTTTGACCGGGCCGACAACGCCGCGCCACTCAAGTTCCTCCAAGAATCCGGCGGCCATCCTGTAACCCAAACGCAAACGCCGCTGCAAAATTGATGTGCTGGCCACTTTCTCACGGCGAATCGTCCGTACACACTCTTGGATCAGCCGCTCATCCTCGCTGACAACGCTTTCTTTAATCGCCTGTTCAAATCCAGCGGCTTCAGGTACGTCTTCAGCAGGAAAATTGCTTTTGAGGTACGCCGCCCGTTCCTGCTGCATCTGGATGTATTCGCTGGCTGGAAGGTCGCCAAACGTGGAAAAGAGCCTTTCGCGGTGTTCGGGCGAAACGGCTGATTACAGCTTCAATCGCACGGATCAACCGACTGGTCGCAAGCAAGGATGTCCTCCCGCGAGTCGGGGAAAACTACCTTTGCAACACGCTTCGGATCGTCCGGTGGGCGCAGGAAACCCAAAACAGGCTCAAGAGGCCAATTATCGCAATCTGGCTGACGGCGGGAACGCTATAGACCATAAAGGCAATGCCTCCACAAATCACCGTTGCCTTGATCAAATCGGACACACGCATACGACTACATCTTCAGTTTTGACAGGCCCGAACGACGCAACCCCTTGACACACTTCAAGCGAGTGCGACTTTGCCGAGCACTCAAAGCATTCTCGCTCTGGTTTTTGCCGGGCGCAAGTCGCTTCCAGAGCGGCGGCAGTTGGAAGACGACTGTGGCCGCGACACCTTCGGAACGTTCTGGATGGCGCTGGTGTTAAAATGGCTCGTTGCCTTGAGCCGCCACACGGCGGGGCACACCAAAGAAGCAATCGGAAGCGAAGCGCTCGCACTGGCGATGCCTCTCGTACCTGCGACAGGTGAACCCCAATGGTTTCAAACAAAGGAATCCACATCTCAGGTTTGAGAAGTGATTTTCCTCCCCCTAAGATCACGGCTCCCGTACAGCCTCGATGACGCTATCTGGTGAAGGCAGAGGGATGATACGGCTGACGTGGAACCCTGCTCTGGAAAGAAGGTCGCGGTACTCCAACTCGGTTCTTTCACGCGCCCCGCTCTCCATCATCAGCACCCCGAGATCGAGGAACTTTCCCAGAAACGGCTTGTTGCCGGGCGGGATCACCATTTCAACCAGCAGCAGCCTCCTGCCCGGCGGCATGGCGTGGTGACAGTTCCTCAGAATCCTTGTGGCCTGCTCGTCATCCCAATCGTGGATCACATGCTGAAGGATGTAAACGTCGCCACCTTTGGGAATCGCTTCAAAGAAGTCACCACCGAAAACCTCGCAACGGCTCGATAGGCCGCGAGATTCGAGCCAGTGCTTGGCGGCTTCAACTGTAGCGGGCAAATCGTAGATGATGCCGTGCAATTGCGCATGATGTGCCAAGATGATTGAAATGAGCGTTCCGCGTCCCCCGCCTACGTCAATCACAACGGCTGCCTCGTGGAACGGGTAGGCGGTGGCCACCTGAGCCGCCGTCTGGCTGGTGTAAGCAGACATGGCCTGATCGAATACAGCGCCAGCTTCCTTATTCCTCTCCATGTAATCGAAGAACCGCATTCCGTGGACATGCTCGAACGAGGACTTGCCGGTCTGGACGCTAAACTTAATCTGGCCCCAAGCTCTCCACCACCAGTCTTCTCCGGTCATGCCTGCGCCGATCAGGCAGGCCATCGCGATGGACAGGCGCAGATAGCGCCTGCGCTTCAAAGCCGGATCATTTTGGGCGTGGTCCTGCGGTGGGGGTTGAGGTTCTGCTGTCATATAGGGTTGTGAGCAGAGAGGGATTTCAGATGCCTGGTTCTGAACCATATTTTGCCCGATTTTGCCACCAGAGCGGCTCTTACCGGCATTGGTGCAAAGAAGAATTTGTAAACGCCGACGTGGAGGCACTTTCAGCCCTGCTTGGACAGTGCCGGTGGTCGGTCCTGGATTTCCGTCAGAATCGAATCAGCCGCAGAACTTTTTGAATCAAAACCAGTTCCTCCGAGGTGTCGGCCAGATTGAATAGCGCCTCAATTTCCTGCTGTGTCAGAGCCAGCGCATGTTCGTCCAGTTCGCCAGTCAGGTATTCTCGCCAGATTTGCTTCAGCAGCGGGTGGGAGGCGAGCTTCCGAATGGCCCTGCGTTCAATTTCACGAACGGCTCGCTCCGAAAGATTCAGGAGCAGAGCGACCTCCTTTTGGCTCAGCGGACCTTTCCTGGGACCTGGCCCGGAGCGGCCAACACGCTGGATCGGCCTCCGTCTCGTTGGACCCATCTTCGCCCGTTGCGCCCGTGCCTCTGCTTCCCACCGCTTCGCCACGAGCAAGGCTTGATCGCGGTCGGTCAGCCCGGTACTGCGCCAGACTTGGCCTCCTTCGGGTCCAGTGTAAACAGCGACCCAGACCTGGCCTCCGTGCGGGCGATGCACGCTGGCCTCATAGAGGGGACTCTCGACTTCGTCCTGGATCAAAAACTCGACAATTCTTCTGGCGACCTCCTCGCAGTTCCGCCGCAGCCCTTCCTGGCCATTGGCTGGTAGTTTCCCGGCCAGATTGGGCGATGTTCGGATGAAACATGGTGTGCTCACGCTATAATTACCCCTCCAGTGCGAAAAATGTGACTCCTCACTTACCGAGGACTACGCCCCGTGGAACGCCGTGTAGAACCGGCGAACCTCAGGGATGCTGTGGTTCAAGGGGATCATCATCGCGCCTGTGCGGACTGTGTTCATGGCGACGAATGACTTCTGGCAGCCGTTGAATTGCATGTGTTGTGTTCATAAAACGCCTCCATCTTCGCAGAGGCTGTTGGACAACGGCTGTCCAAGGAGGGGTGATTTTTTTCCGCTCAACGAACCGCCGGTTCGTATATCAGGCGACAGTTTGGTTGAGTTTGAACCACTTACGAAAGCCGAGATTTAACAAATTTCGGCTTTCAATAAACGAACCGGCGGCAGTATGTTCAAGGCAAGGATCAACTGATTATGAACCGCTTGCGACAGGCAGCAGAGGTCGATTTGCGATTTTTGATCAACGACGGCCAGTCGTATAATAAAAGTTACTCGGACGACGGTCGATAGGGGCGGAGAAAAAGCTCGCCAAAATGAAAGGGTTGATTAACATCGCGGCATGCGTTCGCGCCGCGGGCCTAACGAAGTTGAGGCCCGACTATGCGAACGCGGGCAGGCGTAGATAAAGCTCTGGATTTTCACGCTGGCGCAGATAATTGGAGCCCCGTTACCGTCGCCAAGTAACTTTCGCTGCACCGGACAGCGGCATTGACTGGAGGAATCGATATGTTGGTGAATCGAACGCTTGCTGACGACAATGAGCCAATGACTCCGCTGCCGGTGAGCTTTACTTGTTAGCCAAAAACGAAACGTGTCCAGCTCATTGAAAATCCTCGTCACCGATCCAGACCCGGATTACCTCGGCATTGAGATTTTCGCATCCAGCGGCAGATTCTCCGGCGCTGCGAAAATCTATGCAGGCTTGGATGAGCTCACTCGGTTCGCCAAGCTGTTGTCGGGATTCCCGAAAAGTCGGGACGATGAGCGGAGGTACGCATTTGGCACAAAGGACGAGCGCATTGCTGGGGGATACTGTGCGCTGAGGTTTTACTGTCGAGATGGTGCGGGGGATGCCGCCGTGGAAGTCGAGTTTGAGGATGACGACCGATATTACTCGGAGGCTTCCGCAACCTTCACGATGTTTCCGGTTTTGGCGGCGGAGATAGACAGTTTCGTCGGCCAGCTTAAGTCGGTCGAGAGAGCACGATCGGGAGAAGCAAAGATTGAAAACATGGGCTAACAAACCGGCTGCACCGAACGCCGGGATCGCGTCTCGGTTGACAATCGAACACCATTGGCCCGGCGTCGGTGAGCCGGGACGTTAGGCCTTTAAGGTCAGAAAGGATATGTCAAAATGAATGATCAATTCAATGGCTGGCTTTTTTTATTTATACTTGCGGCTCTGATTGGGGCGTTTGTTTGGGCCGACATCCTCATCTTCAGATTTTTCGAGCGAAATTCACAATCCAAGGGAAGTCTATCATTAAAGGGGTTTATTTCTGGCGTGATAGCGGGAGTTGTGAGTACCGTAGGTTGGATAACATTTCACGATATAATTGAGCGCGCGGGGCAAACCGATGAGACGATCTGTTCATTGGGAGGCCTTCTCTTCTTTTTTCTTCTCATTCTTTCGCTTCACGCCGCCTCTTGTATAGTTATATTCGGAATAGGAACGTTCGACAGTGCGCAGTATTCTGGTTCAAGGACTCATTCACAGAGAGTGAGCTTCCACTGTCCGAAATGTAAAACAGAAATAAAACCTTTTGACCTCCCTTTACGGGGACATGGAACATGCCGTGTATGTGGCGAAGTGTTCAAAGTGTAAGCAGATGACATTTTGTGGCTAGAATGAAGATAAACGACAGGCCTAACAGCCCGTTAAAAAATGACGTTTTTGCCGACAGCCCCTGATGAATTGAAGGCAGTGGTTCGCTGCCATGGTTACCAGCAACACGGCGCATCCATCCAACAACCAACTGAGCGTTCGATCCATCCTCTGGCCATCGACCAGCTCTATCAGGGCCAGGAGAA
>Ga0326727_10009558_pt1 | contig 23755 bp, 14 predicted proteins | sample MB2enrmetagenome_FD_207643 | JGI IMG/M metagenome (GOLD analysis project Ga0326727, IMG submission 207643) | Lab enriched peat soil microbial communities from McLean, Ithaca, NY, United States - MB29MY | ecosystem: Environmental > Terrestrial > Soil > Wetlands > Peat | place: USA: New York... | reverse complement strand
AGCTTTTTCAGGGAGCACGCGGACCTCCTCGAGGGGTATGACTCACTGGCGGACGTGGGAATCATGTTTTCTTACGAGCAGCTCTATTGGGGAAACGCCACTCACCTGCAGGACGTCTACCGTCTATCCGAATATCTGTCGAACCAACATGTGACGTACGACCTTATCAATCCCACCCAGGCGGCCAGCCGGTTGGCACGCTACAAGGTTGTGATCACGCCTTCTTTGCTTTATCTGGCGGATGCGACTTTGAGCTCTTTGGAGTCGTATGCCCGCCACAGCGGGGTGTGGGTGAATATTGGAAACTCCGGCCGCTTTGACGATGCCGGAGGTTTGAGGCCAGCCCGGGCGCAAACCGGTCGCATGGTGCGCGTGGAAGACCTGAACGAAGTGCTCGCCTATCCCCGCTTCGCGCCGTATCTTCTCGACGAGGACCAGGCGGACAGTCTGGAAGAGACCAAGGCCGTCCTCGACATGACCCTGGCGGGTGAACATCCCCAGCGGGTGACGAAGCCGAAACAGGATTTACGGGTTCTCCTGGAACAGCAAACCGGCCGCAACTTGTCTGTGGTGAAGGGATCGGGTCTGGAAGGATTGCGCTGCAACCTATGGCACAGGAAAGGCTCCAACGGCGAAACGCTGACGGCCCATTTTGTCAATTATTACGCTCAGATTCCCTATAAGGTGAAAATGGGGAAGGGCGAATTCCAGGTGGAGGAGCCCATGGAGCGGCTCGCTCCAAAGATTCTGGAGGGAGTCAGGGTAAGGCTGGACATGCCCGCCGACCGCGTTAAGTCGATCCAGGCCTTTGATCCGGATGCACCCGGGGCAGTTGCAATCGAGCACAAGCGTACTGCCTCTGGCATTGAATTCGTTTTGCCTGCGGTTCGCATTTATAAGCTTGTAGAGATTGACCTCAAATAGGGGTAGACTCTGACTCGATCATGCGATTTCGCCTCGCGCCAGGCCCCATCCGAGCAAATGAAACGCCCACCCTTATATCCCGAAGTTCAAGGAAGTCGAAGCCTCTCACCCTCGACGAGAAGTCGTGAGTGTCCAAAGCGGAGTGGAGGCGCGCGAGCCCTCGCATGCCGAGGAGGCCTGAATGCTTGGACAATTTGATTTGAAAAGTGGACGCACCCACTGGGCAACCGGCATCGCCCTGGTTCTCGGCATATTATGGTTTCCCCTAAATGCCGCCCTGGATGCAACGCCAGGAAGCAACCCGGAGCCTGCCTCACTTTACACCAACTTTGTGGATCCCCCCAGGGAATACAGCGTTACCCCCTACTGGTGGTGGAACGGAAGACTCGACGGCGCGGAACTGGCCCGGCAAATCGATGAGATGGTTTCCCACAAGGTCTATTCCTGCATCATGTTTCCTTTCATGGGACTGGAAACGCCGTATCTTTCCGATTCCTGGTTTGACGCGATGGGCACGGCGCTGGCCGAGGCGCGGAAGAAGAACTTTACCTTGAACTTCGATGACGAATTTGAGTGGCCGAACGGCTCCGCGCGGGATATCTGGTCACCGTGGTCTGAGGATACAAAATTCCTCCAGAGCCGGACCCTAAAGGAAAATCTCAGCTATGCGATGAAAAGCCTGGCTTATGTCGAGAAGGATGGCTGGGGAGGCAAACCGCTTCAAATCGACAATGTCCCGAACTCAGAATTGCGATTTGCCGTGGCCTCGCAATGGAAATACTCAGAGTGGCAACCCGGCCAGGACCCTTCCACAGCATGGACGTACGGCAAGGTTCCTCTCGACAAACCTGAGTTGGATCCCAACTCTCTTGTGGACGTCTCCAGCCACCTCCATGCCGAATCCTTCTCCTGGACAACCCCCAGTTCTGGGCGCTGGAAGGTGATGGTCTTTTATACCGTACAGACCAGTTCCCAGGGTCAGTACGTCGATGTGCTTAGCGATGATGCAATGCGCACTTTCATTCGCCTTGTATACGATGAGTATTACAAAAGATTCCCTTCTTATTTTGGCAGCACCATCAAGTTTATCGTCTCCGATGGCGAGGGTTCGTATGGAAACGCGATCGCCTGGACTCCCAAGCTGTTCGAGACATTTCAAAGTCGCCATGGATATGACCTGCGAAAGAGTCTCCCTTTACTCATTTACGAAGGTGGATCGCAGAGCGCCAAGGTGCGTTGCGACTACATGGACACCGTCACCCAGTTATACGCTCGAAACAACGCCGGGTTGATAACGGAGTGGTGTGAAAAAAGAGGTGTCGGGCATGTCAGTTCCTTGTGGGAAGACCACTTGCACGAGGCCGAGTTCCAGGGAAGCCTGATGGAGGTCATGCGACACGCCTCCTTCCCCGAGACGGACGGGCTCTGGGATCGAGGGCGGGATCCTCGTGATTACAAGGAGTCGGGTTCCGTCGCACACTTCAAGGGGACACGTTACGCGATCGAGAACTCGGCGTTACTGGGAGGGGAATCCTATCTGTCGCCGGAGAAGATCCGCGTGGATACGAATACCTTTGGCGCCTGGGGGCTCAATCTCTTTATACCCCACGCGTTCGATTATGACCCGCAAAAGATAACTTTTTACCCAAGCTGGTTTTACCAGCAGCCGTGGTGGAAGGATTTCGGCTTATATGCCGATTACGTGCGCAGGATCAGCTATATGAATTCCGAGGGCCGCCACATCGCACCGGTCGTGATTTTCAATCCCGTGGAATCCGTTTGGGCCAACATGGACCCTGTCTTTGACGCCCGGCAGATGCTTCAAAACGACAACTGGGAAAACGATGTGGACATCATCGACCGCGACTATGCTGCCCTGATTCGACAGCTGACCGCACATCAGATCGACTCCGACGTTATGGATTCTCACTATCTCCAGCAGGCAGTGATTGCCACAACTTTCTCCGGAGCCAACATCAAAGTAACGGCACTAACCGAGGGGAATGAATCTTTCCCCGTGCTGGTTCTGCCCCCCACCCCGACGTTGCCCGCGGCCGCGATGACAAAGATCGAGCAGTTCTATGACGCGGGGGGTACGGTGTTTGCCATGCGGTGGTTGCCGAACAATTCCGTGGAAAACGGAAAAAATGACCGAGAAATTCAGCAAGCCGCACGCCGGGTCTTTGGAACGGGCGACCTGACCTCCGAATACACCTTGAATACCAATGGCCGCGGGGGAAAAGCCTATTTTGTCCGAGACAGTGTGCCGCTCCTGATCCAGCTCTTAGAGGAGAGCATTCCGCGCGATGTAAAGGTTTTGGAGGGCTCAGGGGCGCATCTCTATGTCTTGCATCGGCAAAAGCTGGGTGAAGACTTTTATTGGGTTGTCAATGATTCCGAAGAGCCGCGACGCATAACAGTCCAATTTTCGGTGCGAGGTGCGCCGGAGCGCTGGGATGCATTGACGGGAGGTCGGAGCCCTCTCTTCTATCGCAACACCTCATCGGGAACGGAGGTAACACTCTCCTTTGGCCCCTGGGATGCGTTCTACGTGGCATTCCGCCCCGAGACTCAACCCCCGCAGACAGCGCAAATTGTCCATTCGGACTTTGAAAACCTGGCGGTGCTCTCACACGATGCAGACCAAATACGAGTTTCCGCCGAAGGTCTGTTGACCCGCCAGAACTACCAAGTGGAACTGCGGGACGACCAGCACACATATCGCGGCGAGGTTCACCTGGAGGGAGAACCCCCAGGCTCCATCAGCCTGGACGGCGCATGGAGTTTCAGCCCCGAAGCGCCCGCGATTCCGTCGTTCTACGCTCGGACCAGATTTGACCCTGAAAACAAGGGGGAAGAGGCCGGTTGGGCAAATGCTGATTTCCCGGCGACCGATTGGAAAGAACAGTGGCTATCCCCGGAAGACCACACCGTTCGCCAATGGTACGCCATAGGCCCATTCCCAAACTTATGGGGAAAGGGCTTCAACGAAGTCTTTCCTCCCGAAAAGGAACAAAATCTACAATCTGCTTACCAAGTTCCGGGGTTGCAAGAAGGCGGTCGCGATTGGGATTATTGGGTCTACGGGTCAACCGCAAAAGAAGAGCGGTGGCAGATCTACAATTCGCCGGATTATTTTGTTGATCTCCACAAGGTTATTTCCGGGGAGTTTCAACGCAACTCCCCGGGATGGGAACCTTCCCTGGGGCCGGTAGCTTACGCGTTGACTTACCTCTATTCGCCAGACCGGCGGTCGGCTCAAATTCACGTCACCGCCAAAAACGTCAAAGTGTGGGTAAACGGGGAGAAGGTGCTTTCCCGGTACACCGATCTCTTTTACATGGACATGCGTGAATACTGGGGTGTGAAAGGAGATTGTGTTCTCCAGCCGGGATGGAATACGGTCCTGTTGAAAATCACGGGAAACTTGAAATTCATGTTCAGGATTGCCAATAGGGACGGCAGCTTGATGCCTGGCGTAATTGATTCCGGCACAAAATTGTTGCCCTTAGGGGAGGCAACTCGCAGTCTCAAAGAGGGGATGCGCTGGTACCGCCTGGAGGTGCCGCCTGGCGCGGTCGGAATGAAACGAGTTGATTTGCCGCAAGGTGCCCGAGTCTTCTTGAATGGCCAGCCGCTTTCAATACACGGTTCTGATTGGCGTTTTCCCTCCCTTCGGGAAACTGGCAACGTGGTGGCCGTTAAGGTTCCTGCGGACTTTTCCCTGGCTGCCCCGATTGACTTTCTTTCGGGGACCACGCCCTTTCCATTGGCCGTATGGGCTAAGACGGGGTTGCGATTCTACTCGGGTTCTGCTTCATATGAGCGCCAAGTCACTCTTGCCCCCTCGTACTTTGGCGAAAGCAAGCGGATCATTTTGGACTGCGGCAAGGTGGGAGTGGTGGCGGATGTCTGGGTGAATGACAAATTTGTAGGGACGAAAATCTGGGAGCCGTATCGATTCGACCTTACGCCATTCGCCCGACCGGGAGTCAATGCCTTGAAAATCGTGGTGACGAATACGATGTCAAACGGCACCGATGTTGGCGAGCGCTTCCCTTTGCTCAAAAACATCGATCTCGATGGCTTGGTGGGGCCCGTGAAGATTACGCCGGAAATTCACGTGGAGTTGAATTGTTCGCGCCTTTGAGCGCTTCTCCACCAGAGTGGGTAGATAGGGCGCTGGAAAGGGGACGACAGGCTGAAGGAGTTTGATGCGTTCGGATCTACTCGGGAGGGTCAAGTTATTCCCGCATTTAATTTTGGGGAGGGCTGCTTGCCATGCTGAGCCGGACTATTGGGACTATATTTGCCGTAGCGTTCCTATTGACTCATTCTTTGTTGTTCGCCGACCCACGGCAGGCACAACCGTCTCCACCTTCGCCTGCGGCATTGTCCGGCGACATCCTAGCTCGCGTTCCTTCCGCCTATCGTGAGGAAGCGCGGAGTATGCTGACCGCCACAGATCAAGTGCAAGGCTCGCTACGGAGGAATTCCGATGAAGGATTGTCCGTTTGGATTTGGGAACAACTGTACGGTCCTTTAGGGATCAAGTTCTACGCAACGCTTGGCAATCACGACTGGAGTTCGGCGGACAGCCCAGCAGCCGAGATTCATTACACGGACAAAAGCCCCAGTTGGCGAATGCCCGCGCCGTATTACACCTTTACGGCCGGCCCCGTGCAGTTCTTTGCCTTCGACACCCAGGAAGACAGTGAGGCCGAACGCGAATGGCTTGATTCCGAACTCTCCAAGAGCACGGCCCGGTGGAAGGTGGTGTATGGCCATTACCACATCTTTTCAGCGACGCGGGGAGACAATAAGGAGCTGATTGAAAAGCTGCTGCCAGTGCTGGAGAAGAATCACGTGGATATCTACCTGAACGGCCACGACCATAATCTGCAAGATTTGAAACCGGAGGGAGGCGTACGCTTTTTTGTAAGCGGAGGAGGCGGTGCCGGGCTCTACAACTTGAACCCGTATGCTCGCTCGATCTACAAACAAAAGGTGAACGGCTTCACGGTTCTGGAAGCAGGCGGGGATTACTTCAAAATCAGCTTTATCGGAACCGACGGAAACGAGCTGCATCAGGATACGCTTACGAAAAAACCTTGATATCCGCCAGCGCAGACCTGGAGATGCCCGTGGTACCGCAAACGCAGTCACCCATTTTGATTTTGGCAGCGGCACTTGCCCCGGGGAACTTCACCTGCCGCCTGGCGTTCCGCCCCTGCCGGGTGTCGCGTGAATCTGTCGCTCATTCTCAACGGCGCACACAAAGTTGGCGGCGTCGTTGGTACTGCCGGATCCGTTCCACTGAGGCACTTCCGGGTACGGGCAGAGGGGCCGCGTCATGGGTGGGAGGTCCTTGGTGTGGCGGGCCACCTCAATCTTGTCCGGCGCTACCCCCTGCTCTTCCCACTGCTCGAGCACGCCGACCCGGTCAAAGTCACTCGGACCGGGCCCGCTACCGCAGTGTCCCATCCCCGGCACCATGAACAGGCGGAAAAAGCTCTCCGTTTGCTGACGGCCGCCCATGGCGGTCAGCACGCTCTGATAGTAGTTCACGCTCGCGCGTGGGGCTATCAGGTTGTCGATCCAGCCGTGATACAGCAGGAGCTTGCCACCACTGTCCCGGAAGGCTTTGAGGTCAGGGTTGATGGCATTCAAAAGGCCGCCGTCGACCCTGTCGGCAAGCGCCACGTCCTGGTCATAGTTGAGGATGCGATAATCCCACTGCGGATTCTTGAACAGCACGTACTGGAAATAGGTCAGGGGGATGATAAATGGTCGCGGCCCCCCCGCCTCCGCCTTCCATCCGGATTCACTGCCCGGCTCGAGACCGGGAAAAACCTGCTGGCCGGTGCGGGGATTCGTGGGGCCGGCATAAATCATTCGGGCGGCTTCCACTTGGGGCGCGGTGAGACAATCGGCGGCGTCGGCGCCCTTGCAGGTAAGGACGCCGGGATCAAAGTGGCAGGGTGTGGGGTCGGTGATGATTTGGTCCGCTACCCCATCCAGGGCATCGCAGGCCGCGAAGGCCGCCCGGTGGATCAGTTCGTATTTGTTCGTCGGGATGTAGCTGGAGGGGTTGATTAGATCAGCTTTGGCCGGCCAGAGGCAGGCGAACATGAGGTGGGTCCAGTAATTCGCCGGGGCGCCCGCCGCGATCCCGTTGTAGTCGTGGGGGTAGCGTTGCGCCTCCACCAGCCCTTGTCTCCCGCCGCTGGAGCAGCCATTCCAGTAGGAGTATTGTGGTGCCTTGCCATAGTAAGCCGTGATGAGCGCCTTGGCTAGCACGGTCATTTCGTGGACGGACCGCTCGGCGAAATCTACTAGCTTTTCCGGGTGACCGAAAGCAAAGCTGGCATCCCCGCCATTGCCTTCGTGGCCCGTATCGGTAGATGCGACGGCATAACCGGGCCGCAGCGCCACTGCCATTGCATCGTAAGAGATCCTCCCCGCCCAACCCCCGTTCCCAACGCCTTGGAACTTGCCATTCCAGTTCGTGGCCGGCATCCAGACTTCGAATCTAATGACGGAATCAGAGGTTGGACTCGCCGTGGCCGCGACCCGGCAGAACCCAGGAAGGTTTTTCAATGGCGCTTCGCTGTATCCCGACGGTGCGTTGGCTGGGGGCGGTGCGGTGAATTCCCCGGCGGGCACGGACTTCGCGAGCGTGATCGTGGTGTGAGGCAAGGATAGCGTAGCCAGGCTCTCACAGAAAGAGCTGTCGGCAGACGTTGCCGCAATCGCGCCAGATGTTAATAGGACGGTGAACAGGGCGGCACGCAGAACGGCGCGGTGAGAATTTCGCCAATGCTTCGAGCCTTGGAGCCTATAGAACGGTCTCTTCATACCACCTGCTTTCTCCGGGGAGTTCGGCTGCGGCGGGCTTCGGTCCACATTTCACTTGCCACCCCCGGCTCCCTTGCCCTGCACCGCGCTAAACCAGTCAGGTTCGTCGCGAATTCGCGAAAGGTGGCGTTTCATCTCCGCCCAAACGCGCCAATTGTTCTAGTCAGGATTCATATGGAAAGCGCCTTGCGCACTCAGCATACGATGTTCGAGGGATATTGTGCACACCTTCTCCTCGATGGGGTATTTTACTTCATAAAAGCGCAGCAAGCCGGACGCAATTGGGCGATTCTGGGGCCGTTTCAGGGTGCCGTCGTTGTAAAGGCCCCCGGCAATGTCGATGGCATCGGCGAACTAAGGGCAATCGGTACTGAATAGCTTCGGTAAGATGTGCGTTGTCGATGTTCTCCTGCGCATCCAGGTCGACGATGGTGCGCGCCACTTTCAGGATGCGGTCGTGGGCGCGGGCGGAGAGGCCCGGGCGGTTCATGGCGCTTTCCAGCATGTGCACGCAGTCCGGCGCGATGTCACAGTACTTGCGAATTTGCTGCGAGCTCATCCTGGCGTCGCAGTAAACCTTTTCCCCCTGGAAGCGTTCCAGTTGGCGTTCCCGCGCCTGGATGACGCGGATGTGAATGGTTTCCGAAGTGTCGCCTCCCGCTTCCTGCCGCAATTCCTGAATACGCACCGCGGGCATGTCGATGTGAATATCGATGCGGTCGAGCAGCGGCCCGGAAATCTTGGAAACATAGCGCTGGATTATGGGTGGCGTACAAGCGCATTCGCGCGTGGGATCGTTAAAAAAGCCACAAGGGCAAGGATTCATGACCGCCGCCAGCATAAAACGCGCGGGGAAGGTTTCCCGGGCAACAGTACAACTGCATTCAGACCTGAGAAGGATAACCGGACACGACCAAAGCCACACACCAGAAGGGAATGTCAGGACCGGAATAGCCATCTTGTCTGATGGCCGGGGGTGAGGGTAAGCAGATATTGCCTCCCTTCGATCCAGGTTGCTCCTTCCATTGCCTTCATTCGCATTCAGCAAGTGCGCTTGCGTTACCACGCGTTGAGTCACCTTCCGGGCGTCTCCCTCACCCGCGCCTGGCACGAGCCGCAATAGCTCTTTGGTGTCTATTTGGTGTCTGTTTCTAAAGCGTACCAGGAAGACGTGGTGGGAATATAGAGAACTAATAGAATGGCGCTAATACCCAGTATTCATGCGGCAACGGAAGCACTTCGATGATTCTATTCAGTTTAACGTGTGCCCGGAGAATGGAATCCCCCCTTCCGCACCAACTCCCTGGATAACAGGGAGTAAGGCCCGTTCTTATCGGCATATTACCCGTTGGAGTCCCGCCTGGATATCCACCTTTCGCACGGCAATTTGATTCACCGAAGAGCCTTCCGTGCGGGCTGCGAATCTGCCTGAAGGAAACTCCCGCCGGCCATTCGGGCGAAAGACCACATGCCCATCAATGGCCGCCGGGATGAATGAAGACTTGGTTCTTGGGCTTAAAGCCGGGCAGCGTGACAATATTCGAAAACACGTCGATGCCACGATGTCCGGTGCCGGCCGTAATGTAAACGGCCGACCCGATGCGCAGCGGCAGGTACAATGACTCATGCAAATCGGCGTTGGTTGTTTCCACCTGGGGCCAGAGGGTCAAGCCCGCTTTCCGCCCGTACATGGACAGTCCATACACGGCCGGGTCCGCTACAAAGTACATCTCACATTGGGGTTTGCCGCCGCCCACAGCTTTACGGGGGTGGTAGTGCGCCCGCGAAGTTTCGTTCGCGATGTTCACAAAGTGGCTGTTGACCTGATTGACGCCATCCGGATTGTCTTTCGTCACCCCCCTCCTCGCATAATAGGTCATGGACATTCGGCGGAAGGCGTCGAACTGAAAATTGCAGCCCCCCGCCGTATCTTTCAAATAACGCAGGCGGCGGAGCGCTGAGATGTGTTGAAGCCGCCGGGGCGTATCAATGAACCAGTAACGGAAATCCCCGCGCACACGCCACGGCTGTTCACTGACCAGAATCTGATCCCCCGGTTGCACCGGCTCCCAGCCCGAGGTGGTCTTTGTCGAAAAACCCACCTGGTCGTAAATCCGTTCAAAGAGACTGATGAAAGCCGCGAACTGGGGGTCGGGGGCGACACCATCGTACTCAATCCAGGCCCAGAGATCGTTGGCGGCATCACCCACGTAAATATTTCCGTGCAGGCGCGAGCAGATGCTTCGAATCGCTGTCTGCACGTCACCTTGGAATTTGTCGACCCGCGTGGCGGCGTACCTTACCGCCTTGAGCCACTCCTCGGGAGCCGGCTCAGGCCGATATTCGGCGGGCAGCGGGGCGCCGTCACCCTCTTTGGTGCGATAGCCCTTGGGGACAAATACCTCGCCCCGTCCGTCCTGAATCCACGCGACGCGGGACCCCGCCGCTGCCTGCCACGGCGCTTCACCGTGCTGTGCTTTGCAGCCCAGCCGATAGCCCGGATTGCCCTCCTCGAAGAGCTTCGCGAAGCCAGCGAGCGACGGAGGATCGTCAATATGGGCCACGGCATAGTAAGGTTTCTGGTTACTCGCCACGGAGGCTCCGCTCATATCGAGTGAGCGGCCGGCGCAGCCCACGGCGCCCATTCCCCCCAGTGCCGCGGCCTGCAGGAATGCTCGCCGGGTAATGTTCATCGGAATATTCATGATCGACCTCGACCTGACCGACAACATACAACTGACCGCCCGCCAATGCAATCGCCGGCCGGGTCTTCAGCGGGCGAAACGTCCCGGCCATTCTCAATAGGCGCCGTATTTGTGGATGGCGTTAATCATGGCGGTAAAGTTTTCGTGCGGGATATAGTTCACAATGCTGTGGCTGCTCGCCGCCACCCATCGCCCGCCCGGCTTGAGCGCGTCCATGTGGTCGCGGACGTCGCGCTCGACGTCGGCTGGGGTTCCCTGCACCAGTGGCCACGTGATGTCGATGTTGCCAAACAGCGTCAGGGACGACCCATGCCGCTTCTTGAAATCCCGGTAATCAATCCCCGACGGGTCCATGGGATGCACGGCGCACACTCCCATCTCGCGCAGCATTTCGATGCCGGCATCAATGTTGCCGTCTGAGTGAAACATGATGGGAATCCCGGCGGCGCGCGCCGGAGCGACAATGCGATCGTAATATGGGCGCCAAATCTTTTCGAAGAGTTGCGGGCGCACGAAGAATCCTGTCTTCAAGGCAAAATCGTCGGCGCAGAAGAGGACGTCGATGCCGGCTTCGATGGCGCGGCGCGACAATTCCGCGTAGTAATCCGCCGAGCGCGACATCATCTCTTCGAAGAGCTCCCGCTCCTCGAGGATCATCACCATGCAGTCATTCAGGCCAATCACGAACTCGTAGAGCGTCTGAAAAATCGAGGCGCAGAGGAAGACCACGCCGATGCCGGTGCCCTGGGCGGCGGCCACGTACTCTCTGACGTACTGAAGTCTTTCGTTCAAGTCCGCTTCGCCCGGCCAGACCACGCGGCCAAGGTCAGCGCGCGTCTTGATGCTCCGATCAGTGATGGGCCCAACCGTGCCATCTGGCCGAAGGTGTTTGATAGGCGTCCAGATGGCCTCCAGCGCAATCACATCCTGTCCGATGGCGCGGCACAAGTCGATGTAGTCCCCCGGATACATGGGCCGCGTGCCTTCCGCCGCCGCGGCGCCTTTGGCGGGATCGCCGCCCACCCCCAGGGTGTTGCCGGCGGGGCGGCCGAGCAGTTTTTCCACGTGCTGGTCCTCAATCAGAATCTCGAAATGGGGCACGCGGTCAGTGCGCTCTCCCCGCAAGGCGGCGAGGAAGCGGTCTTTGTGGGGTTCACCGGCAAAAGGTTCGATGCTCGACATAGGGGCTCCGGGTATTGCGGCCTGTGGCGAAATGAAAACCCCTCCGTTATACTTCCGCGGCACGGCAAAGTACAGCTTTACGCGGCGGCCGTCGCCCACCGGCGCACCAGGAGTCGGTTGCGCAAGACAATTAAGGATCATCTTCGAGGTATGGAACTATGGGCGTGATACTCTTCTTGAGTTTATTTCCGGCACTCGCTCTGCCCAAGGAGGGACCTTCAACTGTGCGAATTGCAGTTTGTCAAATCCTGGCCATTGATGGCGATCGCGAAGGGAATTTCCGCCGCATCGAATACGCGCTGGAGCAGGCGCGCGCCGGGCGGGCGGACATTGCGGCGTTTCCCGAATCGGTGATTCTGGGCTGGCAGAATCCGGACGCGCATCGCCTGGCCACGCCCATCCCCGGTGCGGACAGCGACCGCATCGCGGCGCTCGCCCGCCAATACGGTTTGATGATCTCCATCGGGCTCGACGAGAAAGACGGGGAGCGGCTTTTCGATTCTTCCATCCTCGTCGACAAGACCGGGAAGCTGCTTTGGAAGCATCGCAAGCTGAACGTCCTGGCGCATTTGATGGACCCGCCTTACGCGGTGGGAGCGCCAGAAGGAATTGGCGCCGTGGATACAGAGTACGGCCGCATCGGCGTGCTGATTTGCGCTGACACGTTTGTGGATGGCTACGTCGAGCGCATCAACCAGCTCAAGCCGGATCTGGTGCTGGTGCCCTACGGGTGGGCCGCCGAGGTCGATAAGTGGCCCCAACACGAGAAGGATCTTGAGCACCTCGTTGCGCGCCGCGCCGGGGAGTGGAAATGCCCCGTGGTGGGCACCGATTTGGTGGGAGTCATCATGCACGGCCCCTGGAAGGGCCAGACCTACGGCGGCGCCAGCGTCGTGGCGGATGGCTCGGGACAGGTGGTGGCGCTCCTGCGCGACCGCGATGTGGACGTGCGCGTGGTGGAAGTGCCGATGGGACGACGCTGATCCACAGCCGCCTCCGCGAAGCGCAGCTCGACTACGAGGAAAGATATGATTAAACCCCATCGTGAACAGATTACTCCCAGCAGCGGCAACGTCTTTGCCGACTTGAGACTACCGGATGCCGCCGAGCTCGACACCAAGGCCAGGCTGGGAGCAACCATATGCCACATTTTAAGACGGCGGCGGCTCTCCCAAGCCGACGCCGCAGCGTTGCTCGGCATCAACCAGCCCAAGATTTCCGCGCTCCTTCATTTCAAACTCGAGGGTTTTTCCGTAGAACGGTTGATCCGTTTTCTTGTGGCATTGACGGCTGATAGCAAAATGCAAAAAGCCCTGATTCTGATCGTGCTGACCATGCTTGTCCTACCCTGCGCGGGAGGGCAATCGGTCGAGACCACTCCCTCAATTCCCGAAAATGCTTACCGTGGCGAACTGTTGACCTACCCGGGGCCCTGGGGATTTCAGATTCCGCGCTCAGGCATCATTCTGGTGCGCGACGACGAATTGGAAACGCTGGCCTCAGACCCGGACAAGGTCATCAACCTTTCCACCGGACGCACCCCCGAAAACCAGAGTCTGCGGCAAATTTGCGAGCGCGCCCAGGCGCGGGGCGAACGCACCCTCATCCTGGCGTTCGATCATTTTTTCAAACAATACCGGTCCGGCCAGGACACGCCGCGGCTCTTGATGCCGGACACGGATGAGTACATTTCCAAAGTCGCCGCCATCAGCCGCTTCGCCGCCGGTTATGGACTTGGCCTGGAGTTGAGCCTGCTCACGCCGCTGGAGCTGGGCAAAGGTTATACCGCCCGCACCGGCGAATCGGGCGTGTGGATGCACTACCGCGAGGGCCTGCGCGATCCCATCACCGGCGCCTTCAGCGTGCAACTCTGGCAGCAACAGCAGTGGGTGAACAACAAGGGGCCATTTGCGATCAAGGACGCGGGGGTGCGGGCGTTTGCCTTTCGCGAGACCCCCATACGCGGCACTTTCTACCGCGCCGTCGATCCTGCCGACATTGTGGAAATCAAGAACGGCATTGAGGTGGAGCGCCTGGCCAATGTCACCGCGCACAACGACGATTTCCGGGCCGTGCGCATTCGAGTGCACGGCATGGGCGCCATCGGGCGCGCCGGATTGGATCACGTGCTGGTGGTGCAGCAATACCGCACGCCGGAGATGGACTACTTCAGCCCCCAGGCTCTTCCCTTTCTAACCCACCTCGTCGATCGGTACGCCGCGGCCGGCATTCGCCTGAATGCTCTCTACTCCGACGAAATGCACATCCAGCAGGATTGGGTCTACTTCCGCCATCACGATCACGGCGAGTTCGCCCTGCGCTACGTGAGCCCCGGCCTGGCCCGCGAGTTCGCGGCGCGCTACGGCGCGGAGTACGCGGACTTCGCCAAATACCTCGTTTACTTCGTGCACGGTCAGGAGGACTTTGCCGTCGACTTGAGCGCCAAGCAAGGCGTCATGCACACCTTCGGCACAACGCCGGAAGCGATCGCGCGCACGGCCCTGTTCCGCGCCCGTTACTACCACCTGCTGCAAGACGGCGTGGTGGATCTCTTTGTGCAAGCCAAACACTACGCGGAACAGAAGATGGGGCAGCAACTTCCCTCACGCGCCCACGCCACCTGGGCCGAAAGCCCCACCATCGATTACTGGCGGAACAATGAAGCGGGCCACGGGTACGCGCAGTACGAGTACACCTCCAATTTTGTCTGGTCGAACACCGTCCAGCAGGCCGCCGCCGCTTGTTACGACTATTTCAAATGGGGAGATTTTCTTACCGGCAACGGCAATGACCACGCGGAAGGCGGGTGGATGGACCGTGATTACTTCGCCCTGGCGCTCGCCGCATCCACGGGCATTCTCAATCAAGTGCCCTACTCGTACGCCGCGCATTGGGGCCTGCCGCCGGAAATCAGCAAGCGGCGCACGGCGTTGGAGGAAACTTACGGCGTGGAAGGCTCGCCCCAGTATGCGGCGGTGGAGGATATGCAGCATCGTGACACGGAAGTGCTGATGCTCTACCCACTCGATCTGGTCGCGGCCGAGGAACGCTTTGGCAGTTGGATGGTGCAGTACGGCTACGGAAACTACGTCACCGCCGACAAGTTGCTCGAACGCGGGAAGGTGAATGGCAATGCAATCGAAATGGCCGGGCGGCGCTTCACCACCCTGGTAACACTTTTCGAGCCCTTTCCCTCGCAGAACCTGCTGGCGTTCATGCGGGAATTCGTGGCGGGCGGCGGTCGCCTGCTCTGGTCCGGCCCACCACCGCTCTTGACGTTTGAAGGTCAGCCCGCGCGCGAGGCCTGGCAGGATCTCTTTGGTGTGGACTACCAACCGCGCGCAGGAGACGGCGTCGCTGTTCCCGGCCGGCAGGTACGCTTTGATGGTCCGCTCGCCGCCGTCGAGCCCCAGGTGGTCCTGACGGACTTTCTGGTGGACCGCGTCTACTCGGTGAGCCCGCGCCCCGGGACGAACGTGGTGGCACGCGTTCAGGAGCGGACGGTGGGCACCGAGCGCGGCAGCGCCACGTTTCTGGGCTTCCGCCCGCGCGATGACCAGTCACGCAGCCTTGGCTACGACGTTCGCACCTGGTTTGAGATTCTTGATGCGCTGGGCGCGTACGCCCCCACGGGAAAGTTCGCCGGCTTCAACGATAATACCGACCACCTCTCGCGCACCGGCCCTTACCTGGCGTGCCGGTTTCCCAATGGCGCCGTGGCCTTGGCGCCGCACCTGAGAGAAACCGAAGAGGGTGGGGCCGGCGGCTTCGCGCGCAATTCAGAAGAAGATCGCAAGTATGAGGAACTCCACCCGCCGCCCTCCGAATCCATTCTGCTGCAAGCATTCCGCGCCAACGGCCACACCGTAACTTTTGCCGGCGAGCACGCGGTGGCTTTCCGAGTCGACAGCGAGGGAAACCTGATCGCCTTCGCCGGCCGGAAATGCCACGAGATCACCGTCGATGGTCGCAAGACCGTTTTTGCCGACGCCGACGTGGACGAAATCGCTTGGGCTCCCGTCGCCGCCACGCGGCGCGTGGCCGGCGGCGCCGTCATCCAGATTCTCGTTTCGGGGGCAGGAAAGGTGCGCATTCCCGCCGCCGGCCTGCCCGCGAGCCTCACGCTGTTTGCCGAAGGGCCGAAGCCCGGGAGCCGCGGAGAACGCATTCCGTGCAGCCGCGAGGGGGACGCGCTCGTCTTCTCAGCGACGAACGCACTGCGCGGCCGCTGGTTGTATGGGGTGCAATAGCCAAGCGAAATCTGCGTAATCTGTGGATCAGGTTTCCAGCTTGAATTTCGTGGACGCGAGGGCGTACATGCGCCGCCAAACGAGGCGATTCAGGGTGACCACCATCGCCGCCATGCAGATGGTGGCCGCGAGCAGAACGCGAAAATTTCCCGTGTCAGTGGCGTGGCTGATTACCGCGCCCAGCCCTACGGTGGACAGTGTTTGTCCTTGAAAACGGAAATATTCGGCAACGATGCTGGCGTTCCAAGCGCCGCCCGACGCGGTGATGAACCCGGTGATCAGGAAAGGGAAGATTCCCGGCAGGATTAATTTCCGCCAGCGCTCGAAACTCCCCAGCCGATACACGCCGCACACTTCTTTTAAATCGGTGGGAATGGCGCTGGCCCCCGCGATGACATTGAACAGGATGTACCATTGCGTCCCGAGCAGCAACAGGACCATGGAACCGATCCCCATCCCGCCCCCGACCCGAACCAGCACCAGGAGGATGACGGGGAACAAAGCCGTGGCGGGCACGGAGGCGGCAATTTGCGCGAGGGGCTGCACGAGGGCGGCGAGCTTGGGCCGCAATCCGACGAAGACGCCCACCGGGATGGTCCAAAGCCCGGCTAACACGAGGGTCGTTTCCACGCGCAAGAAGGTTGCTCCGGCGCCTCGAAGAATTCCCGAAACTTCCGCGCCCGTTAGCGCCACAAGCATCTGACCCATGCGGACCGCCGCATAAGCTGTGGCTGCCAGTGCGGCCACCATGAGCACCCGCCAAGTCCATTGGCCGAATTGACCGTTTCGTGCACGCTCGCGCGGCATCGCGGCGGCTCTGGCGAAGTGAAGGTTCAGCGCCTCACGCACCGGCCGGATGGTCACGCGGGCGGCAAGCGGGATGATCTTCGAGCGCCGCAAAAAATCCAGGACGGGTGAGCGTGCAGGTTCGGCAGACTCGACCTGCTCGAATTTGAATTTCTCCGCCCAGGCGATAATCGGCCGCCAGACCATTTGGTCGATCAATACGATAATCGCCACCATGACTCCCAAGCCCCAACCGATGGAGCGCGTATTGCCCGCGTTGGCGGCGGTTTGCAGGTAAGAACCCAGGCCGGGAAGCCGCAGGTCGCGATTCCCCAGCGTGAACATTTCGCACGCCATCAGGAAAAACCAGGCGCCCGCCACCGACATGATGGAATTCCAAACGAGGCCGATGGCCGCGAAGGGAATTTCCATTTGCCAAAGCCGCTGCCACCAGCTCAAGCGGTAGATCTCCGCGGCCTCGTGCATTTCACGAGGAATACTCTTCAAAGAAGAGTAGAAACTGAAGGTCATGTTCCAGACCTGACCCGTGAGGATCAGCACGATGCACCCCAACTCCGCTCCCAGTTGGCTGTGAGGAAACAATGCGATCATCGCTATCATGACGGGAGGAAGGAAGCTGAGGACGGGGATGGATTGCAGGATATCGAGGAGCGGAATCATGAATCGCTCCGCTTTGGCGTTGTATGCGGCCACGTATCCGTACACCAAAGTGAATGCCAGGCTGAGAAAGTACGCAACCGCGATCCGCGTCACGGAGAAAAAGGCATACTTCGGCAAGGCGCCGGGGTAGAGCTGAATTTCTGCCTGGGTATTGACGGGGCCGACTCCATAGCGCGCAAAGGTGAGCAAGCCATAGAAGAGCGCAAGTCCCGCGAGCAGGATGGGCAGGTCTCGCAGCAGGGAGGGAACTCCCGCGGGAAACACTCCCCACGGTGGAACTCCGGAAGAGGTTTTAGGCGGCGGTGGCATTATCCCTGGTGCTGAAGATCCCGCTGGGAATCTCCACTGTGTTCAACCCGGTGCAAAAACAGCTTGTCGCTCTCCGAATCGTAAGAGAAGATCTCGCCGTATCGGCCCCAGTTCAAAGCGGTTTCGATTTGCCGTTGGGTCTCATCCTCGGAGAAATGTTCGTCCAGGATATCCCGGAAGAACTCCAAAGGCATCGCGCCGTCGGACTTGCTGGCGAGGCTGTTCCTGATCTGCTGAAAAAGCGGGGCATGGGTGAGGGCGGCTTCGCGGAAAAGCACCTTGCGCGTCGGGATATCCGCGTTGACGAACTCGCGCCCCTGGTCGGTGATTTCCACATCACCTTTTTCCGTCCGCGCAAAATCCAAAAGCGTTGCGGCTTCGATGATGGGCAGCAGGTCATTCACTTCCCACAACAATTCCTCCGCAACGTGATACAAGTCGTCCTTCCCGCCCCGGTCATTCAGCAGTTCGAGCATTCCCGCGATGCCGCCCGGCCGGGCGTGGGGCAACATCGGGTAGGGAGCTTTGGCCGCTCGCGCCGGGGCGCAGGGCGGCGCCGGCTCAAGTTGCGGCTGGGTCATCAGCTTGTAAATGTAATCGACGTAGAGCAGGAATTCCGCGGAGTTGCGATCCCGCGGTTGCTTCAGGGGAATGCGAAAGTCGGCGCGGATGCTGGCGGGATTTCGCCCCAGCACCAGGATGCGGTCCGCCAGCAGCGCCGCCTCTTCAATGTTGTGGGTGACCAGGAAAATGCTGCGCGTCGGAATTTTTTTCCCCAGCCACAGTTCCATCAGTTCGCCGCGCAGATTTTCCGCAGTCAGAACGTCGAGAGCCGAGAAGGGTTCGTCCATAAACAGAATTTCCGGCTCCAGCGCCAGGGCCCGCGCGATGCCCACGCGCTGCTTCATGCCGCCGGAAAGTTCCTTGGGATACGCCGACTCAAACCCCTGAAGTCCCACCGCGTGCAGAGCGCGCAGGGCGCGATGATGGCGCTCGAAATGTTCCATGCCCAGCGCCAGCAGCGGGGTTTCCACATTGTCCAGAACCGTGAGCCACGGAAACAGGGCAAAACTTTGAAACACAATTGCCAGCTTGGGAGCGGACTCGTGCAGCGGCCTGCCGTGCCACAGAACGATGCCCTTGGTGGGCTGGATCAGCCCCGTGAGGATTCGTAAGAGCGTGGATTTCCCCGAACCGGAGGGGCCCAGGAGCGCGGTGATGGTGTCGGGCTCCAGGGCTAAATCCGTGGGCGCGATCACCTGGATCTGCCGGCCGTCGGGTTGGAGGAATGATTTTTCCACTTGTACGGCCTCGGCGATGGGCTCCACCGCCGGGGCCGGTTTGGAAGCAGCGCCCGCGACTTCCGTGGCCGCACCTTCCACTCCCGGGCCCGCAGGGGAATATTCACCCGAGAGTTCGTCCATCAGGCGCTGCCAGGCTTCCTCCGGCAGTTCATCGAAGAACATCAGCCGCTCGCCGGGCTGCATCTTGTCAATGATGGCGCGCAGACTATTCAGCGACCGCGTGTGGAGCAGAACGTACGAGTGGTAGTAGGGAAAGCGGCTGACCAGAGCCGCCGCGAAATCATCCGGCATGACGCGAAAGAGAACCCGCTGCTCTTCAAACGGAATCTCCATCATTACATCCGCGGCATCCACGGGACCGAGTTGTTGCAGCAACGCGACCGCGTGGTCCCAGCGTCCTTGCGACAGCGCCTCGCGCAATTTATCCGCTTCCGGCGGGTTCATCGAACGCACCTCAGGGGAATCCGGCATTCTCCAGGGGAAGACTCGCCAGTTTACACCGGACGGCGTATTCGCTGATACCTCGTTAATGTGAAAAGGGGGAGCGCGGCACGGCGGGCAGTCGTCAGCCGTCAGCTATCAGCTTTCAGTTAGAGCCCAAGGACGTGCCGCCTTTACTGACGGCTGAAAGTTGGTGGCTGATAGCTTTCGCACCAAATTGGTTCATCCTCTCACCGCAAACTGTCGATAAGCGATGTGGGGAAGTGTGTCACGCGGGGGTTGGGGTCGCAAGCGCGGCCCTTCTCGCCGCCATCGCAGGGGCGTCGGTAGCGGCGCCGTGTAGGGCCGAACAGCGTTCGGCCATTGGGCGAGCGATCGCTCGCCCCACGCCTTGTGCCACGGCCATCTTGGCCGTGCCTTTTCTCGTCGCTCACCACTCGTCACTCATCACTGCTTTTGTTCATCCTCTCACCCGAAACTGTCGATAAGCGATGCGGGGGAGTGTGTCACGCGGGGGTTGGGGTCGCAAGCGCGGCCCTTCTCGCCGTCGTCGGGCGAACCTCGCTGGCCGCTTGGTGTCGGGGTCGCCAGGGCGACCGTGCGGCCTCAGGGCGAGCGCCGCTCGCCCTACGGCGGTTCGCTGAATTTCGCTCATCCTCTCACCGGAAGCTGTCGATAAGCGATGGGGGGGAGTGTGTCACGCGGGGGTTGGGTCGCCAGTGCCGCCATTTTCCCCGTCGTTGCAGGAATGGCGGGGGCAGCGTGGTGTAGGGCCGAACGGCGTTCGGCCCCCTGTGCTCTCCGGCGCGGGCCGCGGCCACCGGTATTGTAGGGCCGAAGTGCCTTCGGCCCCGCCCGACCGCTGTTCGGCCCTACATTTAGCCCAACCCCATGCAGCTCGTCACAGGGTCACGGCGGCTGAAAGTCCGTCCCTCCAAATGGGAGACGACCGTTCGGCCTCGCAATTTCTTTCATCTTCCTGACCCCAACCGCCGATAACGATGCGGGGGAGTGCGGGCCGCGCGATAGGGAGAAGATGTGGCGGGGTGCGGCGCGGCGGCGCAGCATCCACCCACGCCGCCTACGCTCAGTATTTCCAAGTCGCATGGCCCAGCGGAGCGCGGTTCAGTTCCGCCCTTTGCAGCCGCCATTGGGGCAGGAAGCTGTCCATCAGCTTGGTGAAGCGGTCATTGTGGTGCCGTTCCAAGAGGTGCGCCATCTCATGGGCGATGATGTACTCCAGGCACTGAACCGGCTTCTTGGCCAGTTCCAGATTCAGCCAGATGCGGCGGGCTTTGACGTTGCAGGCGCCCCACTTCTTTTACACAGGAAATTATGGCTCTTGCCGCTCACCATCTCGCGCTTCGACTGCCGAGGTAGAAGAAAACCTTCTTGTGCTTTACCACATCAGCAAGCAGGGCGCGATCGGACAGGGGTTTTTTGCCGATGTCGTGGTCGGCGAGCACCGCCACGTCAGACCAATGACGGGACAGTCGATTGGCATCCATTCCCATGTCAAACAGCACCCACACGCTAGAAACGGTATTGCCACGACCGTAATCGTTTTTCGACAATCTTAGCCTTGCGCAATCGTTTTTCATGTTGTATCATCGTTTTTCACGGAAACAGTGTCATGAAATCATAATTCATGAGGGTCAACAGGTTTTCGACGAAGATGGCAGACCAACATCATTTTTCAGGGCCGGTAACGGTTTTTCATGAACGGGCGCTTCCGGAAAGGGCAACGCCAGCCGGTTACTCAGCGCTCATCGATGCCTACGGTCTGCGAGTGCCATTGCCACGGATGCTCTCCGCAACGGGGGAGCACCATCGTATAAGGAACGAGCTGGGATGGCGCATCCTGACCCCGCGTCACGCTCCGTCGCCTGACCTGGAAGGGCATCTTACTTTCGCCCTGAAATACGAGGGGCTGGACCTCGCGGTTCTAAGGCGCCTGTTCACCACAGCGGCCCCGGTTGAGATCGAGACCATCGTGCGCGCGAAGCCGACCGGGAGATATTCTCGGCGGATCTGGTTTCTCTATGAGTGGCTCATCGGCAAGCGGCTCGATCTCCCTGACGCCGACCAAGGTACCTATGAACCCGTTATCGATCCAAAGCAGCAATGGGCTGTACCGGGCGAAAACTCGCCACGTCACCGCGTCCGCAACAACCTGCCGGGCACACCGGAATTCTGCCCGTTGGTCTTCCGGACACGGGCGCTCGAAGAATTCGCGGCAATGGATCTCGTCCATCGCGCGCAAGAAGTTGTGGCCAGCGTGCCGAAGGATATTCTTGCGCGGGCCGCAGCTTTTCTGCTGCTCAAGGATTCCAGATCGAGCTATGCCATCGAAGGAGAGCGCCCTCCGCATGACCGCATCCAGCGTTGGGGGCGCGCCATAGGCGAGGCGGGAAGGCGGTCCATCGAGCTCGACGAGTTCCTGCGACTACAGACGATTGTCATCGGCGACGCGCGGTTTGTGCGTCTGGGCCTGCGGGAAGAGGGCGGATTCGTCGGTGAACATGATCGGGACACCCGCCTTCCGATTCCAGACCATATCAGCGCCCGCCCAGACGATCTGCGGTCGCTGATCAACGGCATGGCCGGGTTTGATCGCGGAGCGGCGCAAAGTCTGGACGCGGTGATCGCTGCCGCGGTTCTCGCCTTCGGCTTCGTTTATGTCCATCCGTTTGTGGATGGCAATGGCCGTATCCACCGCTATCTCATCCATCACGTGCTCGCTCAACGCGGGTTCAATCCCGCCGGCGTTGTATTTCCGGTCTCGGCCGCAATACTGGCGCGAATCGATGAGTACCGCGCCACTCTGGAGGACTATTCCCGGCGTCTTCTAACCGTGATCGACTGGGAGCCCATGGCAGACGGCAACGTCAAAGTGCTGAACGACACGGCCGACTTCTACCGTTTTTTCGATGCTACGCCCCATGCCGAGTTCCTCTATGCCTGCGTCAAGCAGACGATCGAAGAGGACCTGCCGCGCGAGACCGAGTTCCTGAAGCACTACGACCAGTTTCGCGCCCGCATCGAGGCGATTGTCGATATGCCGGATCGCATGATCGATCTGCTATTCCACTTTCTTCATCAGAATGCCGGACGCCTCTCCAGGCGCGCGCGGGAGCACGAATTTGCACAAATGACCGAAGCGGAAGTCTCTGCCGCCGAAGCTGCCTACCGGGCGTCCTTTCCAGCCGGATCGTAACGCCAACTCGCTGTCGGATTAGCTGAAGAAACACCATTGATAACGGCGGCATGACAATAAGAGAATGCCGCGGCCACCGGTATCGTAGGGCCGAAGTGCCTTCGGCCCCGCCCGAACGCTGTTCAGGCCTACATTTAGCCCAACCCCATTCAGCCCGTCACAGGGTCACGGCGGCTGAAAGTCGGCCCCTCCAAATGGGAGACGACCGTTCAGCCTCGCAATTCCTTTCATCTTCCTGACCCTAACCGCCGATAACGATGCGGGGGAGTTCGGGCCGCGCGATAGAGAGAAAATGTGGCGCGACGCAGCATCCAACCGCGCAATTTGCCATCAGTATTTCCAAGTCGCATGGCCCAGCGGAGCGCGGTTCAGCTCCGCCCTTTGCAGCCGCCATTGGGGCAGGAAGCTGTCCATCAGCTTGGTGAAGCGGTCATTGTGGTGCCGTTCCAAGAGGTGCGCGATCTCATGGACGATGATGTATTCCAGGCACTGAACCGGCTTCTTGGCCAGTTCCAGATTCAGCCAGATGCGGCGAGCTTCAACGTTGCAGGCGCCCCACTTGGTTTTCATCTGTTTCACGCCCCACTCCGCCACCCTCACACCCATAGCGGTTTCCCATTGTGCAATCAGCGGCGGAATCAGCGCTTTAAGGTGCCGGCGATACCATGCCAGCAAGACCCTCTCCCGTTGAGCGGTGTCGCTACCTGCGCGGATAAACAGGTCAATTTTGCGTTTGTTGCGGATGGCCACGCGCGCGGGGCCGTTCTGTACCTCCACATTCAGGCGGTAGCGCTGGCCGAGGAAATAGTGGCTCTCGCCGCTCACCATCTCGCGCTTGGACTGCCGAGGCTGGTCTTCGAATCTCGCCCGCTGGCGCTTAATCCACCCGAGTTTGCCGATCACCGCCAGGCGGACGGCCTCGTCGGTCACGGCCAGAGGAGCGGCCACGCGCACGCGACCATGCGGCGGATAGACCCCCAGGTGCAGGTTCTTGATGCTCTTCCGCACCACGTCCACCGGAAGCCCGCGAATGCTGATTTGCCGCCTCTCAATAATCATTCTGATTCTTCACCAACTCCAATACCGCTTTCACATCGG
>Ga0326727_10009557_pt1 | contig 23756 bp, 16 predicted proteins | sample MB2enrmetagenome_FD_207643 | JGI IMG/M metagenome (GOLD analysis project Ga0326727, IMG submission 207643) | Lab enriched peat soil microbial communities from McLean, Ithaca, NY, United States - MB29MY | ecosystem: Environmental > Terrestrial > Soil > Wetlands > Peat | place: USA: New York... | reverse complement strand
AGGCCGCCATGCCACCTGCGCCAAGCGGGGTGGGGCGCGGGAAGAGAATCATGCGGTCCACTTTGAAGCCGTGCGACTCAAGACGCCGCGTATATGCCTCGGGAGTGGGGTAGTAGTTGCCGCGCTCGCCCAGCTGCGCGTATCCGAGACGCGCAAGCACCGCGGCAAAGGCGACGCGAATGGCGGCGATATTGCCGTGTCCGCCCAACTCGGCGACGAAACGGCCGCCGGGACGCAAGACGCGATGCACTTCGGCCATCATCCTATCTTGATCGCGCACCCAGTGCAGGACGGCATTCGAAAACACGGCATCGAACGCACGATTTGCGTAGGGCAGCGATTCTGCAGAGCCTTCTTCGGCCGCAATGCCGCGCGCGCGCGCTGCCGCGACCATCTTTGGCGATGCGTCGATACCGGTGACGCCGGCTCCTGAGTTGGCGATGCGCTCAGTGAGCTGTCCATCGCCGCAGCCAAGGTCGAGGATGCTTTCGCCGGCCTTCGGCGCCAGCCATTCGAGCACGCCGCTGCCGAGTTGGGGAACGAAGGCGGCGTCGCGGCTGTAGGTTTCGGGGTTCCAGGTCTGTGTCATGGCGAAGCTCGATGATTGACTTTGTGTGGCCGAAGTCTGCGATTCGAGCCATAGGGACCGCCGCAATTCATCCCACGTGAAGGAGAAGGCCCGAAGCACGCGGAACGCGGATTGTCATCTTCCCGTTCTTGAGATGGCTGGCGACTGGATATGGAGCGAGGTGCGCCTCACGGCTGTCGAGCGCCGGGGCGCGCAGGGTTTCTGCCGCCACCTTCGCGGTTTTTGTGTCTCCGAGATCTAGGCGTAGCGACAGATCGTTGTCTTTGTCCTTGTTGAGAACAACGATTGCCATAGTTCCGTTCGTCAATCTGGCGGCGTAGGTCGATGCATTGACACCGGCTGCCTGTAGCTTCTGTGTGAAGCCGGTATCGAGCATCGTTCCTCCCGCAAGCGAGCCGGCAAACTTCAATCCATACGCGACCGGCTCAAGAAGATACTCCGTGCCAAAGGTTGCAATCGGTGTGTAGAAAGGATGCGGATGCGAGGCGATCTGCTCGGGTGTGGCGCCGTCGGCGGCGAGCAACTGGTCGCCCGGCAGAAAGCCTCCGACCGAATTCGCGACCGCCTTTCCCGTGCCGCCGTGCAGGTGTATGCCGGTGTAGCGATTGCTGGCGAGGAGGAGGGCATAGTCGGCCGCCCAGAGAGCTGCCGCAAAGACATCGGAGACTCCGGGTTTGCCGCCGCGGTAACAAGTATTGCCCTCAGTCATACGAACGGGAACGCCCATCCTGGCTGCGGCGGAGTTGATAGTGTCGGCCGTGGCCTGCACCTTCGCCATCTCCGCCGGGCCGAGCAGGTTGGCGCTGTTGACATTGGGATTGGTGGCGGGCCCGCCGAAGTAATGGTGGTGCGTCAGCGCGGCTATGCGCGGCGGATGATCGATGGAACTCCACTGGCCGGCGATTTGCGTGAGCCAGACGATGTTGCCGGAAACATCCGGGAGCCCGAATTGTGCGCCGGAGACGCGAGCGGAGATCGCGTTCGCCAACCTGAGCCACTCAGTCAGGTAGGTTTTTTCCGACCAGGTTTGGGGATCGCGCAGATGCCGGTTGAATAAATCCGGCTCGTTGCCAATCTGAAAGTACTTGAGGCGCGGCCCCAGGGATCGAGAGACGAATTCGGCTTCATCGGCGGCGCGCTCGGGCGTGTTGGTTCCCATGCCGATTCCGTAGATGCAGCTCCAGCCCGTTGCCTTCAGGAACTCTGTCAGGTTGCGTATAGCTTCCGCGCTGACGGCGTAATAACGCACCAAGGGCTCGCCCACGACAGAAGGAACGTGGGGGTGTTCCGGCTCGGGCGAGTTGGGCGTCGGCTTCCACCAGCCAAACTCGCTGCTGTTGCCGCCGAGGCGCAGCACCCCTCGCGATGCAACTCCTTTGAATGCCCGAACGAGGCCGGCATTTTCTGGCGAAAAGAAAGACGGATCGGTGAGCTGCTGGATTTCGTAGGAAAGGCCGACGAAATCCGCCGGAATGCGCGGGCCCGTGGCTTGAGACGGAATGGAGAGCGAGACCTCTATCTCTGCCTTGGTTTGCGCGGAGAGGCGGGCTGCAGCGATAGAGCATGCGGCGGTGGAGAGAAAACGGCGTCGACTAATCTTTGTCATTGGATTCGGAGCGAGATCTGGATTCAGGAATGCCGGCTTTCATTCTAAATCGATTGCACGGGCAGGAGCGTGAGATCGTCGACGAGGCCGACCTCTTTTTGCACGAAGGGCTCGCCGTAGCGGACGCCGGCCAGCAATCCGTAGTGGCGCGCCTCGGCGAGGGTGCGCTCGCGAATCTCGTCTTCGGGGACGAAGAGGCCGCTGCCGGCGGATTGACTCGCATATTGCGAACGGTATGCCATCAAAGCCTGATGGCGCTGCTCGATGAAGGGCGTGATGTCGACCACGAAGCTGGGGCGGACGTCAGCGTAGAGGCTGGCGTAGACGATTTTGAAGGGGCGATGGGGTTCGGTACCGGTCGAGATCTTTTTGAGGCCGGAGAGGAAACAGGCATCGTAGCCGAGTGTGCCGGTGATGGCGTGATCGGGATGGCGCGCTTTCCAATAGGGAAGAATGACGACGCGAGGCCGGAGTTGGCGCAAGACGCGGACCAGGCGCAAGCGATTCTCGTGGGTGTTCTCGATGGCGCCATCCGGGAATGTAAGCGCCTGACGCCAGCCAACGCCGAGAATACGCGCGGCCTCGTCGGCCTCGCGGGCGCGCTCATCGGCCGTGCCGCGAGTGCCCGCCTCGCCCTGAGTGAGATCGAGAATGGCTGTGCGCAGGCCTCGCGCCGCCATGCGCAACAGGGTTCCGCCGCAGGTCTGCTCGACGTCGTCGCGATGCGCGGCGATGGCCAGGACGTCTGCGCGGAAATCGATGGCTTCAGTGGGCATATGGGTTGTCCATTGCCATTGTTACAGGAAGCAGAGAGTTGTGAGGAGACTTGTCATGCCATCCCATCCTGTCGTTCGCTTCGTTCGCGGCCAGGAAGGGGCAACCGCATAGTCAAGCGGTCAGAAACTTAGGTCCGCTAACGCCGCCAATGCCCTTAATACACGGTGTTGTTTGCGTCGGTGAGGGCGTCGATGTAGGCAACGTCGTATGCGGTGCCGGTGACGGTGACGAATTGGTTGTTTATCGACGAGCCATCCTTCGTGGAATAGATGTACACCTGTCCACCTTCGGCCGTGTAGATCTTGTGCAGGCCGGTGACGGCGGCTACTCCGGTGGCGTCGCCGAGGTAGGGCTCAATGAGTGTCACGGTGTGGGCGGAGGTGTTGTACATGGTCAGGCAACCGTAGCCGCTTGCCGGATTGGTGGCATAGCGCACGCCAGTGGTGCAACCGGTCATCGCGATCCAGAGTGTGCTGTCGTCGGCTTCGATGATGCGGCTCGTGGCGCCGGGCGTGCCATCGCTGATCGCAGCGGTGCTGGAGACGGTATTGCTGGCCAGGTTGACGACCGTCAGATTGCCGCCGAAAAGCGTTTTTCCATTTACAGACTGCGGCGATTGACCCACCACGTACATGGTGGAGGTATCGACCAGCGCATTGCTGGCCCCGCCAGGGATGGCGACGGTGGCTTTGGCCAGGGCGCTCGACGTGGGCAAAAGCCCAGAGGACTGACCCGGAAGAAAGATCATGGGCGCGATGGGAACCGGCGTGTACGCCGCAGCGGCGCCTCCGCACTCGGGCCCGCAGCTCAGGATGTACGCGGTGCCGCCGTCGGCCGAGAAAACAGCCTTGACGGGGTGATCGAAAACGAGCGGGGCGCCATAGTATTCGGTGATGCCGGCGCCGTCGACGTAGGAGTTGTCGGGACTCTGCATCTGCAACAGGCACCAAGTGGGGGCGTTCTGCGGCTCGCAGTCGACCGCGGCTTTAGGCCACGTCGACGGACCTCCGGAATAGGCGATTGACTGCCCGCCGGAGAGCTGGCGCGGGTAGTAGACGTATGGGGAGTTCTGGACGAAGGCCAGTGCCACCGATCCGGCGGGATTGACACTGACACGATACACATCAGGAAGGCCGAGGCCGACAGATACGCCGGACTGACTCACAGCGCTGAACAGATGCGCCGGCAGGCTGGCCGAAAACGCGTAAGACTTGCTGCGAGTGATGAAGACGCTGGACGAAGGCGAAGGTATGCCATTGATCGTATTGGAGACCTTTTCGCCTGCGTAGCTGACGACAGTGAAGCTGCCGTCGCCCGCGCCGTACACCGCGCCGGACTGCTCCTCCGGCATGTTTTGGATGGTGATGGGCAGGGCGCCGCTGTAGCCCGATATGGAAAAAATGCCTGGCGTGCCGTTGTAACCATCGCGCTCGTCGTAGTACGCGTCAACGATCTCGAGCGCGCCTTTGGACAGGGAGCCGGGATTCTGGATGGCGATCATGACGCGGTTTACCAGCCCGCTGGGGGGGAGCGAACGGCCGTCTGGGTAAGAGGTGGTACCACATCCAGCCAGTACAGCAGCGGTAACGATTGCCGCACCAGCGCTGATCCAAAGACTTCTGTTCTTCAAAATCCCAACCCTCGATTGATGGAGCGGCGCAACCGGCCGCGTCGACAAAGAAATGGCAATTCGAGCACACGGAAATCGCTCAAATGGCAAGGACCGGAAGCGATTTCCACGCAGGCTATGACTCCCGAAGTATAACAAAGCGCCCCGCCCTTTAGCGGCCTCGGAGAAGCCGTCGGCAGCGTGTTGCCATGAGTGCAAGTCCGCTTGTGGGTGACGCCGGCATCCAACACTCGGAATGCATCGGCCAGCCGCAGAGAATAGCGGAAGGATCCCCTGCAGAATTCAATACAATCCCGCCAGCGATGCGGTAGCATGACAACAGAATGAACCGGATTACTGAGCTCTTTGCCGACCGCCCCGTGCTCGCCGACGGCGCCATGGGCACTGTGCTCTACGCACGCGGCATCTTCGTGAACCGCTGCTATGACGAATTGAACCTCTCCGATCCCAGCCTGATCCTTGCCGTGCATGAGGAGTATTTGCAGGCCGGTGCGGAGATTCTTGAAACCAATACTTTCGGGGCCAACCGCTTTCGCCTGGCGCGTCACGGGCTGACGGCGAAACTGACCGACATCAATGCCGCAGCCGTGCGTCTGGCGCGGCAGGCGGCGGAGCGTCTGAAGGAAAAGCGGGCTGGCGAGGCATGGGTTGCAGGCTCGGTGGGTCCGCTGGGCGTGCGGCTGGAGCCGTTGGGTAAAACGGGATTGGATGAGGCGCGCGCTGCCTTTGCCGAGCAGATTGCCATTTTGGCTGAGAACGGTCCGGGAACGGGTGTCGACCTGCTGATCATTGAGACCATGCCGGCTCTGAACGAGGCGCGTGAGGCGCTGGAAGCGGCCAAGCAAGTGGCGCCGCACCTGCCGGTGCTGGTGATGGTGACGGTGGACGACGAGAGCGAGTGCCTGGATGGCGCTTCGCCCGCGCAAGCAGCAGCGTTGCTCACCGAATGGGGCGCCGACGCGGTGGGCGTGAATTGCTCCAGCGGTCCGGCCACGGTGCTGACGGCTGCGGAGGCCATGCGTGGAGCCACTGCGCTGCCCCTGGCGGCGATGCCCAATGCGGGAGTGCCGCGGGCCATCGAAGGCCGCAATGTCTATCTCTGCTCGCCGGAGTACATGGCCAGCTTTGCGCGCAAGGCGATCGCTGCCGGGGTGCAGATTGTAGGCGGCTGTTGCGGCACCACCCCCAACCACATTCGCGCCATGCGCTCGGCCATACGGTCTATGGACGAGCAAGCGCGCGTGACGGTGACCGGATCGGCTCCGGAGATCGGCAAGGAGACGCCCCCTGCCGCGCTGAGGCAGCGCTCGCGGCTGGGCGTGTTGCTTGAGGAAAAGCAGTTCATCAAGCTGGTCGAGTTTGTGCCGCCACGCGGCATCGATTGCTCCCGCGAGATAGAAGGCGCGCAACTGCTGGCGCGGCTGGGCGTGGACGCTATTGACGTATACGATGCGGCGCAGGCCTCGGCGCGCATGAGTGGGCAAAGTCTCTGCATCCAGATTCAGCAGCACACGGGGATGGAGACGATTCTGCATTACACCTGCCGCGACCGGAATTTGCTATCCATCCAGTCGGATCTGCTGGGAGCTTCGTCGATCGGATTGCGCAACATTCTCTGCGTGACCGGCGAACCGCCCAAGCAGGGGGACTATCCCGACGCTTCTCAGGTGTTTGACGTGGACTCCATCGGTTTGGTGAACATCGCCAACCGCCTGAATCACGGGCTCGACATCGGCTCGAACTCGATCGGCGCGAGCACCAACTTTACCATCGGCGTGGCAGCCAATCCCGGCGTGCCTGAGCTCGAGAACGAATTGCGGCGTTTTGCCTACAAAGTGGAAGCAGGCGCCGAATACGCCATCACGCAGGCGGTCTTTGACCTGCGTCTGCTCAAAGATTTTCTGGAGCGCGCCAAAGAGCGTACTGGGGAGCGCTCTATTCCGATCATTGCCGGCATTTGGCCGCTCACCAGCCTGCGCAATGCCGAGTATATGAAGAACGACCTTCGCATCGCCATGCCGGAGGAGATCATGCTGCGCATGGCGCAGGCAGATACGCCGGAGGCCGCGCGGGCCGAGGGAATCCGCATCGCGCAGGAGATGCTGGAGGCGGTTCGTCCGCTGGTCCAGGGCGTGCAGGTGAGCGCTCCCTACGGCCACTACGATGTGGCGGCCGAGGTGATTGCCGGCGCGTTGCCCAAAGGAGAATAGCGAACGCCATGCCGTCGTTTGAAGAATCGCTCAAGAAGCTCGAGACCATCGTCGAACAGTTGGAAAAGGGCGATCTGGCACTAGAGGACTCGCTCAAGCTCTTCGAAGAGGGCGTGAACCTTTCGGCCGCCTGCAAACAGGAGCTCGAATCGGCCGAGGGCAAGGTGCAGATGCTGGTGAAACAGCGCGACGGGTCGCTGAAGCCCGAGCCTTTCCTGACGGAAAAACCGTTCTAAGAACCAGCGGCGTCGAATATCTGACTGCGTGAATTCAGGCCCTGGCGTCGCGGCTTCCCACGTTCCAAAAGCGTGACGTGGGGTACCAGTCCCGCAATGGATTGCTTCATTCCGCCGGGCGATGAATCAGAGTGACTCCGACACCCGGAATCCCGGGAGGTTGCAAGTGGCCAACGCTGCTCAGAGCACCGTTTCACGACCCGTTTCCCCGATCGCCGGATTCCGCAGGTTCCTCGACAAGTATTTTTACTTCGTGATGTCGCTGCTGATGGCCGCGATAGTTGTGAACGGTTTCGGCCGCACCGTCGATCGCGTCATGCTCCGTCCTGCCGTGCCGCCCCCAGCCATTCTCTGGGTACACGCTGCCGTATTTTCCGGCTGGGTGCTGTTCTTCATCTTTCAGTCGGCTCTGGTGCGCACGCGCAATGTGAAATGGCACCGCTTCTTTGGCTGGTTCGGCGCGGGCCTTGGCGCCCTCATGATCCCGCTGGGAGTTGCCACGGCCATCGTGATGGAGCGCTTTGAAGTCCACCGCCTGCACAAAAACGGCGCATACGCCTTCTTGATCAGTCCCCTGGTCGACATGGTCTGCTTCACCGCGCTGTTTGTGCCGGCCATTGCCTGGCGTAAAAAGCCGGAGTTGCATCGCCGCCTCCTCTTCATCGCTACCTGCGTGCTGCTTTCCGCGGCCTTCGGGCGCTTTCCCTATCTTGGCACCCATCGCGGTCTGCCCCTGGCCAGCGTGGATGTGCTGATCCTTCTTGGCGTAGTGCGCGACCTCGTGGTAAACCGCCGCGTTCACGGGGTCTACCTCATCGCGTTGCCGGTGTTGGTTGTTTGCCAGCTATTTGTTGTCCATACCGTGAGCGCTGCTCCGCCATGGTGGCTGCGGATTGCGCACGCGATGCTTGGATAGGAAACTGGCCACTCGCCAGACTACAAAGGGGCGGCTCCGTGGAGAGCCGCCCCTTTGGTATGGCGCAAACCGCACGAATCAGAAATCGAGATGCAGCGACATCTGAATCTGACGTGGGCCGCCGATGGTGTGCTTGGTAATGCCCAGGCCGCTCGGGCAGTTATAAAAGCCAGTGTTGGGGCCGGCGGTTGCGTAAGGATCGGTTTGGCAATTGTTTGTTGGCGCCGCCTGGGTTACGCCCATGCCGATCGCGTTAGGCACGTTATTGAACGCCTGGTTCTGGTTCACATTGTTCTGTGGAATATCGAAGCTGGCAGTGTTGGTGAGGTTGTACACGTCGAAGCTGTAACGCAGTGTGTACCGCTCCTGGATGACTAGGTCCTTGGTCAACGAAGCGTCGGCGCGGCGCTGCCAGGACTGGCGGAAGATGTTGCGCTGGCCGGTGGTGAAGTTGGTTTCAAAGGGATCGCCAGCAGGAACGCCCATGGTGCCGACCGGAATCAAGGGGAGGGTGAAACAGCTTGCGTTCAGAGCCGCTCCGTCGTGCGTGTCCTGATTGTAGAAAGCGCCGCTCTGGCCGGTGAGTGCGTTTTTCCGCGTGCAGCCGGCGGCGGTGTTGAGAGGCACGATGGGATTGGTGATGCCGTTGAACGTGCTGTAGAAGATGCTCCCGACTGCGCCCGAGTAGTCGATGATGCTATAGGGCTGGCCGCTTTGGATGGTGGCGACGCCGTGAATGGCCCAGCTATTCAGGGCCTTGCCCGCAAGGGTTTCGCCAGCAAAGAACTTGGGCGCAGTATAGCTGTAGGTGAAGTTCACCACGTGCGTGCGGTCGAAGTCGGCCGATCCGTAGGCGCTGCGCAAATTGGTGGGGTTGTTGCCGTTAAAAAAGAGGCCCAGGCCGCTCTGCTCGTCGGTGGCGTGCGAGTAGGTGTACGAAGCTCCAGCCTGGAAGCCGTGACTCAGGCGCTTTTCAAGGTGCGAGGTGAGGGCGTGGTAGGCCGCAATGCCGGCCGCGGTGTAAGACTCCGATTCCGATGAGTAACCGATGTAGGGCACGCGCAGATCGACGTTGCCGCCCTCGTAGTTATTCATCATGGGGCCGTACGTGCAACTCGGATCCTCATTCACGCAGATCGGGAAAAAGTTATTGGGGTCATACACCGTATATCCGTAGCTGTAGTATTGCGTGGCCAAACCGCCGGGATGGGTGGGGTTGCCGGGCGTGGCAATCTGCGCCTGGTTGAAGGGCACGGGAATCACCTGATGGCGGCCGAGGTTGCCTACGTAGCCCAGCTCAATCATGAGGTCGTTGCGCGGTTGGTACTGGAGGTTCAGCGTGAAGTTGATGCTGTAGGGCAATTTGTTGGTGCGATTGTAGACGCCGAGAATAAAAGGCTGCTGCGTATTGGAACCAGTGACCGTGCCATCGATAATCGCGGCGGCATTGGGCAGATAGTTGGCGACGTCGGAGGCTTTGGGATTGGAAGGGCCGGGGCCGAGCGTAGGTCCCCATGGAGTGGAGAGAGTGTAATCTCCGCCCGTGGGTGGAGTGAAATAATCTCCGCCGCAGATCGGGATGTAGTTCAGGTAAAGGTAGGTGGGGTCTGCGGCCTGGAAGGATGAGGAGTAGGGGCAGTGCTGCTGGGTCACAAACGGAGGTGACTGCATGATGCCAAACGGGCCGCCCTGCACTTCGCCTGCGGCAAACCCTGGCGAGAGATAGGTGAACAACTCGCCGCGGTCATAGTAGAAGCCGCTGCCTCCGCGGACTACGAACTTGGAGTGGAAATAGGAAGGCTGCCAGGCAAAACCGAGGCGCGGCGCGATGCCCCATTGGCGGCCGGTGAGCGTAGTCTTGCTCACACCCTGGGTTCCGTTCTTGTTGTTGCCGGCGATGATGAAACCGGAGCTGGTAATGGCGTCGGTCTCAGCATCGTAGCTGTACTGCGAGGGATCGAAGTTGAACAGGTTGCCGTTTTTCTCGGTCAGGCCGCCGTTCCAGTCGTAGCGCACTCCGCCGGTAACGCTCAAGGTCGGGGTCACCTGGAACTTGTCCTGAACGAACAGGCCCGTTTCATTGGCGCGGAAATAGCGATTGGCGTTGCCTTGCAGGTAGGTTGTCGCAGTGAAGTTCTGCGTAGAGTAGGGCGTGACCCAGTTATTGGCGAATGCAACCATGTCCGGCGAGGCTACCATGCCTGTGCCGGTGCGGCGATCGCGCAAATTCAACTGCGTATAGGCCCAACTCCCGCCGAAGCTGAGCGCGTGGCGTCCCTTGGTCCAGATTGCAGTGCCCGAGGGCATGATGCGGTTCTGAAACACGCCGGTGTTTTCGGCCTGGTATTCGGCGTCGGGACCTATAGCAAGCGAAGGCGCGGTAAGGCCGTAAAGCGGGCCGGTCGACGAGTCGTATTGATTTCCGATGGCGTCGTTGATCGTGAAACCAGGGAAGTAGCTTCCGAAGCTGGAAGTCATACCTGCGGCTGGCGTTCCCGCCTGGCCCGGCGCCCAGGGCTGATCGTTGGTGGCGTACGTCTTCTCGCGGAGAACGCCAATCGTCTCCGAGATGCTCAGGTTGGAGCCGATGGTCTGGACGTTGTTGAGCGAACCCAATTGCGAGCCGGTGTCCATGTGCCCGGTAAACCCTGGTACATTCGAGTAGGCGTAAGGCGAACTCGAGGGATCGTGCTGGTAGTAGTATTTGGCCGCCAGGATGTCCTTGGTGCTGATGTTCCAGTCGAGATCGGCGACCGCCTGATCGGAAGTGAACCGGGACGTGCCGGGAAGAAATGCGTTGTAGGGCGAATACACGTTGGGCGGAGTGGCGTTAGGAAGAGCGCTCGGAATCAGATAATTCCCCGGTTCGCCTGGCAGAGATGGGGCCGTGAACAGAGCGTAACCTACCGGGTTCGAAGCCGCGCTGAAATTGGCGACAGTCACGCCAGAAAAACTTTCGTTCTCCGACCAATCGTTATTCACAACATCGGTCAAGTTCGCAGCGCCACGGTTGGTTGCGCTCAGTCCCGGTGGGACGTCGAGAAGTTCGTCGCCGGTTTCCTGGTCGGAGATGTGCAGGTGCTGGTAGCCGATAAATCCGAAGAGCTTGTCTTTGACGATGGGTCCGCCGAGGGTGCCGCCAAGGATCAAGCGGTGCAATTCGGGGTTCTTGTCGGCGGCGGGAATATGGTCGTCCTTCTTGAAGAAGAAGGGTGCGGCGTTGATCCAGTTGGTGCCGCGATGGGCGTAGACGCCGCCGTGGAACTGGTTGGTGCCCGACTTGGTGCTCATGTCGATATGCGCGCCAGAGTTCGAGCCCTGCTGAGCGTCGTACATCGAGGCGTTAACGCGCACCTCCGCGATGGTTTCGGGCGCGGGCGTGGGGATGGCGTTGCCGATGGACAGATAGACCGAAGCGGCGCTGGGCACAACGCCGCCAGCAGCGTTGTTAGCCTGGCCTGTGTTGTTGGAGACGCGGAAGGAGTCGACCTGGCTGGTACTTTTGCCGTTAAAAAGATTGCTGGCGTCAACGCCGTTCACCAAAAACGCATTCGAAGTATCGCGCTGGCCGTTGGCCCAGATGGGCGCGTTGCCCAGGCCGGAGTTGGAGCCAGTGCCGCCGGGCAGTTCAGCATTCACGCCGGGCGAAAGAATTGCCAGGCCGGTGAAACTGCCGGTGGGCAATGGCACGTTGTCGATCTGCTGGGTTTCCATCACGTAGCCGTTCGTGGTGTCGACGGCGTTCATCAGCGGCGCGGCTTCCACTTCGACGGTCGTGGATGTCTGGCCCACTTTGAGGGTGGCGTTCACGGTTGCGGTGCGATCGGCCTGCACGGTGATGTGCGGCGTCTTCTGAACCTGGTAGCCATCGGCCGATAGGGTGATCGTATAAACGCCGATAGGCAGGTTCACGAAACTGTAGCTGCCGGAGCCGGTGGTTTTTGTGGTGCGCGTGAGGGACGTATGCTCTTCGGTTACCGAAACGGTTACGTTGGGAATCACGCCGCCGGAGGCATCGGTCACCTCGCCGGTAATTCCGCCCAGAGTCTGCTGGGCATTGAGCGGCTTGTCTGGGCAGACGACCACCACAGCGATCGCGAGCAGAACAACGATACAGATGAAGGATTTGCGTATACAGTGCATCAAAGGACTGACCTCAAAAGTAAGAATTTCCCAGTGAGATTCTGTAATTTCAAACAAGAGGTTGAACCGTCTGTGAGTTCTGGCGTTTGTGCGCTCTTAAACTGCAAAACTGAAGAATTAGGATTGCGAACGAAGATACTTCAAAGGCTTGAATCTCAAGACTGCGTGGATGAATAGGATGATAATGTTTGCAGCATAAAATTCCAGTAAGGATTTGGCTTAATTTGCGCGGTTTGGGACGCGCTTTCCACAGAACATCAGCGATTTGCACACAGGGCCCGCCGCACTCCGTAGAAGCCCAGTCCCAAGGCAATGTAAACGGCATAGAGGTAGGGAATGCGCGCGTGCACGGCATCGGACGCGGAGTTGAGATCGAAGATCGCGATGAGAACGATGAGGACGACGGTAAGTACGCTGACGGCGGCCAGTATGTGCGAGTGCCTGCCAAGCGCGCGCCGCGCGAAAGGCAACGCAATCGCCACGAGCGCGTAGGCGGTGAGAAAACCGAAGACCGAAAGCGAGCCGAACAGGTCATACATCGTGGAGCCGGTGGCGCGGCTAAGGGCAAAGCCTGCCGTTGCGGCAAAGATGAGCGCGATTGAGAGTGCGATTGCAGTTCCCGGCGTTCCATGCCGCCGATTGGTGCGCTCGAATGTGGCGGGCAAAAGCTTATCGTGCGCCATGCGCAGCAGCACGCGCGCGGCGGCCGTGGTGCATGCGAGTACACAGGCGAACATGCTGATGAATGCGCCGCAATCGATAGCCACGCCGAGCGGTGAAACTCCGGCTTTTGCGGAGAGCAGATGCAGGGGGCTGGTGCTGTCGCTGAGCGCCGTGGATTCGCCGCGGAAGCCGACCACCTCAGAGTAGGCGCAGAGCATGAAGAAGACACCGGCCAGCAATGCGCATTGCAGCACGGCGCGGGGAATGGTCTTGAGCGGTTCGCGGGTCTCGCCGCCCAGGGTGGTTGCGCTTTCGAATCCGGCAAAACTAAAGATGGAAAGCACGAGCGCAGGTCCCAGGCCCTTAAAGGAAATGCCTTGTAGCCGAAACTGGCTGGTGTCGAAGTGCAGCCCAATATGGATGGGCAGGAGAATGAGCACAATCACGATCAAGCTGACGGAGAGGACTTCAATCCACAGCATCACTTCCGCCGAAAGCTTGACGTCGCGATAAGCAATGAAGCCTGCGGCCAGGCAGACCAGTGCAAGCGTAGGAATGGCTGGCGGCGCCCAATGCAGGAACTGTTGCGAAAGCACGGTAGCGTAGTAGAGAGCGCCGCCCGCGACCGAGGCGCCTGTGGCCAGATAGGCGAGCAGCAATCCCCACGCGGCGGCGACGCCGAAGACCGGCGGCAATGTATCCGCCGTGTAGCTGTAAAGAGAGCCCGGCGAAGCTGAGAGCTTAGCGAAGCGGCTGACGCAGAAGCCTACAAGGAGCATGACTCCCGTAGCCAGCAGATAGACGAACCAGGTGGCGTTTCCCGCGAGAGCAAAGACCAACGGAATGGTGAGCGACGCCGAAGTGCTGGGGGCCATGGCCGAGACCGACTGCGCCAGGGTTTCTACCGGGCCCAGCACGCCCGCGCGCAAGCCGTAGCTTTCGCTGGCGCCGGCTTCTCGATACACTTCGCCTTCTGTGGTCGTTGATTCGGTCACGCGCTTGCCTTTGTGTTGTCTCTCTTTACATTACTTCGTCGTGACCGATGAGCACGAGGTCAATTGCGCCGATGCGGGCGGAGATATGACGGTGGAGAAGGGAAGAGCGATCAAGCAAGACTCGGGAAGAATTCTGCGGGCAGTCAACCGTATTCGCAGGCCAAGCGCAACGCATTAGCGGGAGAAGGTGGAAACTTGAGCCAGAATTTGCGCTATTTTTTCAACCGGGCCAGCAGATCCTGGGGATGGACAGGTTTGGCGAGGATGTCGAACTCGTAGCCGTCTTTGCGCGCCTTTTCCAGAAGATCGGCCGTGGCGGCCTGGCCGGAAAAGAGCAGAATCTTGATCCCCGGCAGCAGCGCGCGCATGCGGATCGCGGCATCGATTCCGTTCACGCCACCCATGATCACGTCGGATATGAGCATCTCCGGCTGAAAGCTCTCGGCAAGTTCGAGCGCCTTCTCGCCGGAATAAACGGCGCGCGCCTCAAAGCCGCTTTGGTTCAGGATCATGGCCAGGGTGTCGGCGATAACCGGCTCGTCATCCGCTACCAGAACCTTCGGTTTGCTCGTGGTCGTGGGCATACTCTCCTCAGTGCCTGGAGGTGGAAAATCTCGGCAGGTTGACGGCTGCCGCGCAGAACTGCGGCCGTCCGGCCGCACATTTTCACGCAGCAGGAATGGTACGCTTAAGTAGTTTAAAGCACCGCGCCGCCTCCAGATCGGGAGTCATCGAGAGATTCTGAAGAACCAGCTAACGGCAATCTTCCCGGCGGCCGGGGCCGCATTCACAGCGAATCCATTTTTCATCCTTATACTGTCAGGAACTGGCCGCGTACCGGCCAGGAGTTCCCCGCCCGGAGAATCTTTGAGATGCAGGACACGACCGCTGCAACCCAGACCCTCGACGCCCCTGTGGCTGCCGACGCGATCATCCGCGCGGAGAAGATCGAGAAGTATTACGCGCAACCAAGCCAGAACCGCATTCAAGTGATCTCAGCGACGGATTTGAGCATCGTGCCTGGCGAGATTCTTGCTTTGCTGGGGCCTTCGGGATCGGGCAAATCCACCATGCTGCGCATGCTTACCGGGCTCTCCACGCCTTCGGCGGGTCAGGTGTATTGGCACGGCAAGCCGATCGCCGAGTCCGAGATCAATGTTTCGATCGTGTTCCAGAGCTTTGCGCTCTTTCCCTGGCTGACGGTGCTTGAAAATGTGGAAGCGCCGCTCGAGGCGCGTGGCGTTGCGCCCGCAGAGCGCCATGAGCGCAGCATGAAGATGCTCGATATGGTCGGTCTCGACGGTTTTGAAGCGGCCTATCCGAAGGAGCTTTCAGGCGGCATGCGGCAACGCGTGGGTTTTGCGCGCGCTCTGGTAGTCGAGCCCGAAGTGCTCTTCATGGATGAGCCCTTCTCCGCGCTCGACGTGCTGACCGCCGAGAACCTGCGCAGCGAGTTGCTGGAGCTGTGGGCCAAGAAAACGATGCCTACCAAGGCAGTCTTCATTGTGACGCACAACATTGAAGAGGCGGTTTTGCTGGCCGACAGGATTATCGTGCTGGGCCGCAATCCCGGCCACATCCGCACCGATTTTCGCGTGCAGCTTGCGCAGCCGCGCGACCGCAAGTCAGAGGGCTTCACGCAGCTCGTTGACTACATCTACAAAGTGCTTACAAAGCCGGATACGGAGCCGGCTGCGGCTCCCGGCCAGCAACTTGCGCCGGCGGTGCGCGATCAGCGCCAGATGCACTATCAGATGCTGCCTCATGCGCGGCCGGGCGGCATTGCCGGATTGCTCGAACTGCTTCTCGACAAAGGCGGGCGCGACGACATCTATCGCCTGGCCGACGATCTGGCCTTCGAGATCGACGATATGCTGCCCATTGTGGACGCCGCGCAACTGCTGGGATTCCTCAAGGTCGAAGAGGGAGACGCCGTGATCACGCCCAGCGGCGAGGAGTTTGCCAACTCCGAGATTCTTCGTCAGAAAGAGCTTTTCCGCAACGCCGCTACGGAGAACGTGCTGCTGCTGCGCCAGATTCGCCGCGCTCTGGATGCGAAGAGCGATCACACTGTGCCGCAGGATTTCTTTCTGGATATGCTCGACGAGCAATTCAGCGAGGAAGAGAGCCAGCGGCAGATCGAAACTGCGGTCACATGGGGGCGCTATGCGGAGCTGTTCGACTTCGATGCTGCGCGCCGCCGCTTTGTGATGCCCGATGCGCTTGAAGAAGAGATTACCCCGAGCGAGGAGAAGAAGTGATCCTTCATCGTCCCCTCGCGCGCAGTCTTGTCATCGCTCGCACCACGCCCTTCTTCATCGATCTGGGCGTCGCGGCTTGTGCTCTCGCGGTTTTCTTCGCTGTGGTCTCGACCGGCGTCTATTGGTTTCAGAAGCCCATCCCGGTGGTGCCGATCTCGAGTTCCATCGGCGCTCTGCCGGTGTACGCCTTCTACTCCATCGTGCGCATGGTGATTGCGTACTTTCTCAGCCTGGCCTTCGCCGTTACCTATGGTTACATCGCCGCGAACAATCCGCGTATCGAGCCGTGGATGGTTGCGGTCCTCGACATTCTGCAGTCGATTCCGGTGCTGAGTTTTCTGCCGCCCGTGGTGCTGGCCATGGTTTCGCTCGTTCCCGGCCATCAACTCGGCATTGAGATGGCTGTGATCCTGCTCATCTTCACCGGCCAGGTGTGGAACCTGGCCTTCAGCTTCTACTCCTCGCTCAAAACCATCCCGCGCGAGATGCTGGAGGCGTCGCGCATTTACCGCTTCTCCGGCTGGCAGCGCTTCTGGCAACTGGAGATGCCGTTTTCGGCGATCGGCCTGGTGTGGAACTCGATCATGTCGGTAGCCGGGGGCTGGTTCGCGCTGATTTTTTGCGAGACCTTCACCATGGGCGATCGCAACTTCCAGCTCCCCGGCCTGGGCAGCTACATCCAAACCGCGACCTACGCGGGCGACACGCGTGCACTGCTGGCGGGAATCGCGGCCGTGATTCTGATTGTTGTTGCTACCGATCAACTAGTCTGGCGTCCGCTCATCGCGTGGAGCGACAAGTTCAAATTCGAACAGGTGGAGGCGGCCGAGCAGGTCACTTCGCCGATCCTCGAACTTCTTCGCCGCTCCAAAATTATTCAAACTTTGCCGAGGCGCATCTGGAATCGCGTCGAAGAACCTGTCTATCGCCACATGGCGCAAAGCAAGGAGTGCCGCGTGGTGCGGCCGCTCGATGAAGCTGGCCCCCGAAAACCCTCACCGGTTCTGTGGGCGGTGGCAATGGCGGGCGCGGGGGTGGTTTGCTGGTCGGCCGCACAGGCCATTCTCCTGCTCCGCACCGTGACCTGGGCCGATCTGCGCCTGCTGCTCGAAGGCGCTGCCGCAACCTTTCTGCGCGTCAATGCTTCGCTGGTCATCTCCGCTGCGTGGACGATTCCTGTCGGCGTAGCCATCGGCCTCAAGCCGCGGCTGGCGCGCATTGTGCAGCCTCTGGCGCTGATTTTCGCTTCGGTTCCGGCAACGGCCTTCTTCCCGATTATTCTTATGGCGCTGGTGCGCATCGGCGGCGGGCTCGGCATCGGGTCGGTTGCTTTGATGCTGCTCGGCACGCAATGGTACATCCTCTTCAACGTGATTGCCGGCGCCATGTCGATTCCATCGGACCTGAGCGAGGTGGCGTCGCTCTACCACTTCACGCGCTGGCAACGCTGGACCAAGTTGATCCTGCCGGGCATCTTTCCTTATCTCATCACCGGCATGGTCACGGCCTCGGGCGGCGCGTGGAACGCATCGGTGATGGCCGAGTACTCGCACGTGAAGGACCAGACGCTCTCGACCATCGGCCTCGGCGCGCAAATCGACGCCGCCACCGACAGCGGGCGGTTTGCGATGCTGCTGTTGGCCACTGTTTTCATCTCGATCATGGTCGTCACCATGAACCGTCTAGTGTGGCGGCGGCTTTACCATCTGGCGGAGACGCGGTTTAAACTGGATGGCTAGAAACGAGTGGAGTTCATAGCGTTAGCGCCGCCCGGATCGTTTATTGCCGGCTGGGTTCACGGTCGATGAGCGGCACCCAGAAGCGGAAACGCGCGCCGCCGCCGGGTACGTTTGACGCCTCGATGCCTCCGTTGTGCGCCTTCAGGATGGCGCGAATAATCGCCAGGCCCATGCCCGAGCCTTTGCGCTTTCCCGTTCCGCGCTTGCCACGGTAAAACTTTTCGAAGATCAGCGGCAGATCCTGCGGGTCGATGCCGGGGCCGTTGTCCTCAACACAGAATTCGAGCCGATCGTCGTCGCGCGCGCTGCTCAACTTGACGCGGCTGCCAGGCGGCGTATGACCGGCCACGTTTTCGAGCAGATGACGCAGGACCCGGCCCAGTAAGTGCGGATCGAACCAGGCCGACTCGTCCTCTTCGGCCTCCTCCAACGAAATGCTGACCTTGTGCGAGGCCAGAATCTTGCGAGATTCCTCCACAGCCTGGTCAAGAAGCGCGCGAGGGTGTTGCGGAGACATGTTGACCTTTACCACGTTGGCGTCGATCTCGGCCATCTCCACGGCTTCGCCGATCAGCAGATCGAGGCGCGCGGATTCTTCGTCGATCAGCCGCGCCATGTCGGCGCGCGTGGCTTCGTCCAGACCCTCGCCCTCGACGAGCGTGGTGGACGCGGCGCGAATCGAGGTGAGCGGCGTGCGCAACTCGTGGGTGAGGGAATCGATGAGCGCCGTGCGCAGCCTTTCGCCTTCGCGGGCGGCTTCCACGCGGGCCGTGTTCTCGATGGCAATGGAGCGCGCCAACGCAATCGAGACCTGGCCGCTGACGGCAATGGAGACCTCACGTGACAACAATGCCGGTCGCCAGGCCAGGCCGCCCACCGCCCGCAATCCCAGCATGAGCGCAGTGGAGTGGTAGCCGTCGAGCGGCACAAGTGTAGGATTCATGCCTTCCGTCTGGGCCTGCAAGTGCGCGCGAAGGCTTGTTGGCGGTTCGCCGCTGGAGGAATAAAACCGATCCTGGTCGCGCACATACAGAACGACGCGGTCAAGCGCGAAGATGCGCTCGATGAGTCCAGGCAGGTCGCGGATCAGCCGCGCGGCATCCTCAAAGAGCATCATCTCCTGGCTAAGAGAGTAGAGCCGGCCCACGTCCGCCTGGCGATGCTCGGCCTCGAGGGCCTGCTGTCGCGCCCGCTCCGCCAGCCGGCTGACAACCACGGAACCAATCGCGAAGGATGCCATCGCCACCCAGGCCTGCGTGCCCACCAAGCGAAGTGTGTGTACGGGAGGGAGAAAGTAATAGTCGAAGGAAAGCGCGCAAAAAGCCGCCATATAAAGAGATAAGATGATTCCCGCCTGGCTCGCCGACCATACCACAAGAACCAGAAACAGCATTCCCGCTGTGGTTGAGTTGGCTCCCAACCACACCAGAAGAAATGTAGTGAGCATGGCCGCAGCGGTGGCCAGAAACCAGCGGAGAATCTGCTCGGAGTCGAAAAATTTGCGCATCGGCTTCCCCAACGGAATCATAATCGCCTTTCGCCGTTTGTGAAACGGCGCCAGGAGTGTTGTAATCTTCGGTGGAAAGAAGAAAGACGATGCCTGGACGCATTCTGGTAATCGACGACGAGTCACAGATTACGCGGGTGCTGCGCGCCGCTCTCTCCGCGCAGGGTTACGACGTACGAACCGCCAACGACCCCGATGAGGGGCTGCGCGTCTTCCGCGACTGGGCGCCGGATCTGGTCATCACGGATCTGATGATGCCAGGGATGAGCGGTGTAGATGTCTGTCGCAACATCCGCACGCGCAGTGCTACGCCGGTGTTGGTACTTTCCGTGCGCGAGCACGAGCGGTCCAAAGTGGAGGCGCTCGACGCCGGCGCCGACGACTATGTGACCAAGCCCTTCAGCATTCAGGAGCTGCTGGCGCGCGTGCGCGCGCATCTGCGGCGAGCTCCCGAGCGCACCACGGCCGCGATCGAGGTGGGAGATTTCGTCGTGGACTCGCAGGCGCACACCATTGCCGTGCAGGGCAAGACCATTCATCTCACGCCCAAGGAATTCGAGCTACTGCTGCATCTGGCGCGCAACGCCGGCAAGGTGATGACCCACCGCACGCTGCTTACGACAGTTTGGGGAGCGCAATCGGCCCACCAGCCCGAGTATCTCCGCGTCTTTGTCGGCCAGCTACGCAAAAAGCTCGAGACCGAGACTGGCCGCCAATATATCCAAACCGAGCCTTGGGTTGGTTACCGCTTCATCCCCGAGGGCTGGATCGGCAACGAAGAGTAGGGCTTGGCGAGCCGCTTGTATCGCATTGCGGTTCTGACTCTGCCGCGTGTGCCGGTTTCGAAGCGCTGACGGCCGACCGCGTCCAATCTTTACGGAATATTTAGGAATTCTTTTCGATACTCAAACGTGTGAGAAGTCAGAATCGGTTTCGGTTGAGCTGATTTACGAGCCCCGGACCGCATCGCCGTAAGAAGATCCGTGCCTGCTCCGGCGGAATCGTCGCACAAAAACGTAACTTGCTTTTTTAGCAATCAGGCCGGCTTGATGCCGGCCTCCACAGGGAGATTCTGCATGCAAGACGCAGTCATGCTGCTCTTCACCGCCGTTTTCTTCGCCCTGGCGTTTCTCTACGTCAAGGCATGCCAGAAGTTGAGGTAGCCCATGCCCATGGATTGGATCTCGGCAACCGGCCTCGTTCTCTCGATCCTGTTGATGGTGTATCTCACCATCGCACTGCTGTTCCCGGAGAAGTTCTGATATGTCCGTAAACGGCTGGCTGCAATTTGCCATCTATTCTCTCGTCCTGCTCGCCACGGTTCGCCCGGTCGGCATCTACCTGGCGCACGTTCTCGAAGGCGAGCGCACCTGGCTCGATCCGGTGCTGCGTCCGGTGGAACGGCTCATTTACAGGCTCTGCGGCGTGAACGCCGACAAGGAAATGAACTGGCGCGAGTATGCCTTTGCCATGCTGGGCTTCTCGGCCGCAACGCTTGTGTTCACCTATGTTCTCGAACGCCTGCAGGGCTTCATCCAGGGCTGGTCCAATCCGCAACATCTTGCCGCGGTGGGGCCAGATCTTGCATGGAATACGGCCGCCAGCTTCACGACCAACACCAACTGGCAGTTTTATTCGCCCGAGTCGACCATGAGCTACCTCACCGAAATGGCTGGCCTGGCGACACATAACTTCTGGTCGGCGGCAGTGGGCATCGTGGTGGCCGTGGCGTTGATTCGCGGCATCAAGCGCACGCAATGCGCAACCATAGGCAACTTCTGGGTCGACATGACGCGCACGCTCTTCTACGTGCTGTTGCCGGCATGCATCGTGTATGCTCTGGTGCTCGTCTGGCAGGGCGTGCCACAGAATCTGCATCCTTACACGACCGCACACACCGTTGAAGGCGCAGCGCAGACTATCGGACAGGGTCCGGTCGCGTCGCAGGAAGCCATCAAGATGCTGGGCACCAACGGCGGCGGTTTCTTCAACGCCAACAGCGCCCACCCTTTCGAGAATCCAACGCCGCTTTCTAATTTTCTTCAGATTCTCTCGATCTTCGTCATTGGCGCAGGCCTGACATATACGCTCGGCCGCATGACGGGCTCGCCCGGTCACGGCTGGGCCGTCTTCGGCGCCATGTTTGTGCTCTTCGCTGCCGGTTTCACGGTTTGCTACTGGGCTGAGGCGCACCCGCATCCGCTCATTCATGGAGCCGTACAGGCGCGAAGCGCTACTGCGCCCGGCGGTAACATGGAGGGCAAGGAAGTGCGCAATGGCATCGCTGAGAGCACGCTCTTCGCCACCATCACCACCGACGCCAGTTGCGGCGCAGTCAATGGCATGCATGACAGCTTTACGCCGCTCGGCGGCATGGTGCCACTGGCCAACATCATGCTCGGCGAAGTGGTCTTCGGTGGCGTCGGCTCGGGCTTGTACGGCATCCTCATTATGGTGGTCCTCGCGGTCTTTATCGCCGGACTGATGGTGGGACGCACGCCGGAATATCTGGGCAAGAAGATCGAATCCTACGACGTGAAGATGGCCATGCTCTACGCGCTCATCTTTCCGTTCGTCATCCTTACGTTCGCGGCGATCTTTGTGCTGCTGCCGATCGGACAGTCAGTGATGGCCAATCCCGGCCCGCACGGGTTCACTGAGGTTCTCTACTCGTTCGTCTCCGGCGCGGGCAATAACGGATCAGCTTTCGCGGGCCTGGGAACCAACTGGTGGTACAACGTCGCGATGGGCTGGGACATGCTCATCGGCCGCTTCCTCATGATGATTCCTGTGCTGGCCCTGGCCGGCAATCTGGCGCAGAAGAAGAGCGTGCCGCCCTCTCCGGGCACGTTCCCGGTTAACACCCCGTTGTTCGCGGTTCTGCTCATCGGTGTGGTGCTCATCGTGGGCGCGCTCACCTTCTTCCCGGCGCTGAGCCTGGGACCGATTCTGGAACATCTGCTGCTGCACACGGGAAAACTTTTTTAAGCTTCTAGACGCAAGCTTCTAGCTGCCAGCGAGAGGCATGGCGAGTTGACCCAAAGTTGCTCGAAGTCGAATGACGGGCTAGAGGCAGGGAGCTGGAAGCTGGCTTAGGAAACGGACGGTCATGGCAGAGAAAATAAGCATTTGGGATACAAGAATCATCGGCCCGGCGATTGTGGATAGCATTCGCAAGCTCGATCCGCGAGGCATGGTCAAGAACCCGGTGATGTTTGTTGTGGAAGTAGGAAGTGTGCTGACGTCGGCTCTGCTCGTCGACAACATTCTTCATCACCGCGTAGGCTTTGGCTTCAACCTGCAGATCACGCTCTGGCTGTGGTTCACGGTGTTGTTCGCCAACTTTGCCGAGGCCATGGCCGAAGGCCGCGGAAAGGCGCAGGCCGACACGTTGCGCAAGGCCAAGGGCGAGACCATCGCCAAACGCTATAAGGCAGACGGCAGCTTTGAGGAGGTTGTCAGCGGGTCGCTCCGCGCCGGCGACATTATCTTCGTCGAGGCCGGTCACTACATTGCCGGTGACGGCGAGGTCATCGAGGGCGTGGCATCGGTTGACGAGTCGGCGATTACCGGCGAGTCGGCGCCGGTCATCCGCGAAGCCGGCGGCGATCGTTCGGCCGTTACCGGTGGCACCAAGGTCCTGTCGGACTGGATCAAGGTGAAGATCACCTCCAATCCCGGCGAGACCTTCCTCGATCGCATGATCGCGCTCGTCGAAGGCGCCACGCGGCAGAAAACGCCGAACGAAATCGCGCTCAGCATTCTGCTCTCCGGCCTCACCATCATCTTTCTGCTGGCGGTGGTCACGTTGCAGCCTTTCGCCATCTACGCTCACGCACCGCAGACGGTCTTTGTGCTGGTCTCGCTGCTGGTCTGCCTCATTCCCACCACCATTGGCGGATTGCTCTCGGCTATCGGCATCGCCGGCATGGATCGCCTGGTGCAGTACAACGTGCTGGCCATGAGCGGCCGCGCCGTGGAAGCCGCCGGCGACGTGAACACGCTGCTGCTCGACAAGACCGGAACCATCACCCTGGGCAATCGTCAGGCTGTGGAATTCATTCCCGCTCCGGACGTGAGCAATGAGCGGCTGGCCAATGCGGCGCAACTGGCCTCACTCTCGGACGAAACTCCGGAGGGCCGGTCGATTGTTGTTTTAGCCAAGGAGAAATACAATCTGCGCGGCCGCGATTTGGGCGGCATTCACGCCGAGTTCGTCCCATTCACGGCGCAAACGCGCATGAGCGGCGTCAATCTTCCCGGCACGCGCATTCGCAAGGGCTCAGTGGACGCCATTGCACGTTTCCTCGAAGAGCAGGGCACGTCGCTGCCACAAAAGGTTCGCGAATCGGTGGAAGAGATCGCGCGCCTGGGCGGAACGCCGTTGGTTGTCGCCGAGAACTCCTCCGCGCTTGGAGTGATTTATCTGAAGGACGTGGTCAAGGGCGGATTGAAGGAGCGCCTTGCGCGTCTTCGCGCCATGG
>Ga0326727_10009555_pt1 | contig 23763 bp, 22 predicted proteins | sample MB2enrmetagenome_FD_207643 | JGI IMG/M metagenome (GOLD analysis project Ga0326727, IMG submission 207643) | Lab enriched peat soil microbial communities from McLean, Ithaca, NY, United States - MB29MY | ecosystem: Environmental > Terrestrial > Soil > Wetlands > Peat | place: USA: New York... | reverse complement strand
CCGCTTGATGGCTCCGCCCTTGCCCGCCGCATCGCGGCCCTCAAACAGCACCACCACCCGCAGCCCTTCGTGCTTGATCCACTCCTGCAGCTTCACCAGCTCTATCTGCAACCGCCGCAGCTCCTTCTCGTAATCGCAGTCTTTGCCCAGGTGCAGCGGCTTTCTCTCATCGGCTGCATGATTCGCAACTTCGATTCCCTGCCCTTCAATGTGCTTGTGATTGTGTTTGTCCTTGTTCTTGCCTGCCATGCTCGATCTCCTAACAGCTTAGACTCCGGCGCGCTGCGACAGCGTCTCAAAATCTGCACGCGGTACCCTACCCGCGCCCACGCGGCGGCGGACCAGGATTGGATCAGGCCGCGTGCGGTGACCGCCTTCCACTGGAGAGAGACGTGCTGTTTCATCCCGGTCCGCTATTCTCCCCCAATCGGACGAGCCCGCCGGATTGCTGAGCTAATTGTAGACGCATGATCGGGAGAGGCTCTTTAGCCGGAGCCGTGTTCTCAACCAAAGACGCCGGGGCTTTGTGTTTCGACTGCGAATAACAGGCCGAAGCTGGTCTGGGGCGTGACGGCCTACTTTAATTCGCCGGCCTCCGGTGCTGCCGGCTCCACGCGGATCTTGGCGATACGCCGCGCATCCATGGCTGCCACGGTCATTCGCCGGCGGCCGAATACCACCGATTCGCCCACCTGGGGAATATGGCCGAGTTGCACGAGCATGAATCCGGCGAGGGTCTCAACGCCGCCCTCGCGCGGCAGGTCCCAGTGCATTTGCGTCTCAAGGTCGCGCAGGTTCACACCGCCATCCATCACCACCGCGCCCCCGGCGCTGCTCAGCAATGGGAGGGCGGGCGCATCGAACTCGTCCTCGAACTCGCCGGTCAGCTGCTCCACGGCATCTTCGGCCGTCACCAGGCCGACAATCGAGCCGTATTCGTCCACGGCGACGGCGAGGAACCTGCGCTTCTGCTGAAACTCACGGATGAGATCCAGCACGGTCTTGGTCTCGGGAACGACAAGAATCTCGCGCATGATCTGCGCGAGCCGCAGCTCGACCTGCGGCGCGCCTTGTTGCGCGCCTCCGGCGCGAAAGTAAAGCAGCCGCAGCAGATCGCGAGCGTAGACCACGCCGACAATGTGTTCCGGTCCGCGCGTCTCGTCGTAGACGGGAATCCGCGAGTGGTGGTGCTTGATAACCCGCGCGCACGCCTCTTCAAGCGAGATGTTTGAAGGCAGGGAGAAGATTTTCTGTCGCGGCGTCATGATCTCGCGCACCGGCACTTCGTCGAGCTCGACAGCGCGATGGATCAATGTCTCCTGGATGGGCGGCAGAATCCCCATGCGCCGCGCAGCCGTGGCAATCAGCTTGAGCTCCTCGGCCGAATGAACCTCGGCGCGCTCGGTCATGGGAATGTCGAAGCCGCGCAGAACCGCAGCGGCCGAGCCGCGAAGCAAGCGAACCGCGGGCCGTACGACGGCCATGAATACCAGCATCGGCGGAGCGACGGCTATGGCCAGGGCGTCGGCCCGGCGCAGCGCCAGCGACTTGGGCACCAGCTCGCCAACGACCACGTGAAAATACGTGATCAGGGCGAAGCCCAGCACAACTGCCAGCAGTTGCCCGTAGAGCTGCGCGTGCGGCAGCATGCCAAACCACGGCATGAACAGCGCGATTGCCAGCGGCTCGCCGATCCAGCCCAGGGCCAGCGAGCAGAGAGTGACACCCAATTGCACGGCGGGCAGCAGGTCGTCGATGCCCTGCTGCAGGCGGCGGACGGCGCGTGCGCCGGGGACCTGGGCCTCAAATAATTGCTCAATGCGCGTCTCGCGAACTGAGACCAGCGCGAACTCAGCGGCCACAAAGAAGGCGTTGGCCAGGATGAGCATGGCCACAGCAAACGTCTTGAGCAGCGAAAGTCCCTGCATACGGTGGAGAGAATAGCATCTCCGGCAGCGGAGGGCTTCTGGTAATACAACTCTATTTACTGATCGATAGCTGCTGCACCGCAGCCGCTCCGCCGCATGTCGTGCTATCGTTAACCCGCTGCAGTGGAGGTTCGAATGGCGCAACGCTACATATCTCGTCTTCTCGTTCCTTTAGTTCTCTCGCTCTTGCCAGCGTGCTCGTTGGCAAGGACGGTGGTGTTCTGGCAGGCCGGATTTCCGTCGGCGGATTCTCCCGCGCCGAATGAAGCGGAATTGCGCGCAGCCTTTGCCGGTGCGGGGTTTGCGAATGCGGCCGGGTTGCCCGGCGCCCTGGCCGCCGCGGACACTGACTTGCTGGTTCTGCCCTATGGATCGGCGTGGCCGGAGGCGGATTGGGACGCAATTCTGCAGTATCTGGACCACGGCGGGAACCTGCTCACCCTGGGTGGCAGGCCATTCACGCGCGCGGGGTACGAGGACGCGAGCGGATGGCATCTACGCGCAGAGAGCACGGCACAGACGCTGGAACTGTTCATCGACGGGTACCAGGAGACGCCGGGATCCGATGGGCTCAAGTTCACGCCCAACGGCGACGTGTTTCCGCAGCTTGCTTCGTTTGGATGGCATCGGGCGTTCAGCCCGGTCGCACGGCTCTCGGTGATTAATTACGATGCGACCGGCGGCGCGACGGGCGGCGAGGATATGGATCTGACCACGCTCGCCTGGGGCGAACGCAGCGGGCACAAGCTGGCGGCCCCGGTGCTTGAGCTCGACCACAACGCGCATCGGTTCGTTGGCGGGCGATGGATCATGGTGGCGTGCGAGCCGGATGCGGATTTCTTCAGCAACGGGGAACTGTTGGCGACCCTCGCCGAACTGGCGGTAAGAAAGAGCGACCGCTTCGCCTTCCGGCCGCGGGCGCCGCTTTTCGTGCCGGGTGAAGCGTTGGACTTCGATTACACTTCGTCCGATCCGCTGGCGGCGCAGCCCGCAGGCGAGCAACTGCACGTTCGCGTGACCTCAGAGGACGGCGGAGTGCATTACGACCAGACCGGTCCGGCGGAACACACGATGACGCTGCCCGAAAGCGCGGCCGAAGGCAAGGGCTTGCACACGGTCGAAGCCACGCTGTTACGAGACGGGAAACCGCTGCGGACGTACCGGTCAGGGTTCTGGATGCGGGACTGGAAGTATCTGCTGTCGGGGCCGAAGCTGACGGTGGGTGCCGACTATTTCGAGTTGAACGGAAAGCCGCTCCCGGTGGTGGGGACGACGTACATGGCAGGCGATGTGTCGCGGCTCTACCTGATGCTGCCGAACGCATACGTGTGGGACCGCGACATGGCACAGATTCATGGGGCGGGACTCAACATGATCCGCACGGGACTGTGGACGGCCTGGCAGCACCTGTTGGCTGCCGACGGGCAGATGAGCGAGCCGGCGCTGCGAACGGTGGAGGCGTTTCTGATGTGCGCGCGGCACAACGATCTGCCGGTGCAGTTCAATCTGTTTGCGTTCTACCCGGACGAGTTTGGCGGAGAGAATGGCTACCTGGATCCGGCCGCGCTCAACGCGGAATCGCTCTACGCCCGGTCGCTGGTGGAGCGCTTTCACGCAGTGCCGTTCCTGGCCTGGGACCTGATCAACGAGCCGAGTGCAAACAAAAACGTGTGGCGGACCCTGCCCGATTACGATCCATTCGAACAAGCGGCGTGGCGCAAGTGGATCGCGGATCGCTACCCGGACCGCGCGAAGCTGCTGCATGACTGGGCTGAACCGTCGCTGGGAATCGGGCGCGATTTACAGGCGCGCCCGGCAGCCATGAGTGCTGAGATGGCGAGCCAGGATCCACTGGCTCTCCCCGCGGCCAGCGCGTTTTTGCCGGATGCAGTGCGGAGCGGCTTCAATCCGCTTAAGGATTACGACTACGCGCTCTTCACACAGTGGGTGTTTGCCAATTGGGTGGGCAGGATGCGAACCCTGATTCGCAGCACCGGCTCGGAGCAATTGGTGACCGTGGGGCAGGATGAAGGCGGTGTAGCGGGACGCGTCTCGCCCGCATTCTATGCGTCTGAGATCGACTTTACGGCGGACCACACCTGGTGGGACTACGACGCGATCCTGTGGGCTTCGCTGGCGCCGAAGTTTCCCGGCAAGCCGTTGCTGATCCAGGAGACGGGTGAGCAGCGCAGGCTCACGCTGGACGACCAATTGCGCTTCAGCGCAGAGGTAGAGGGGTGGCAACTGGAGCGCAAGATCGCCATCGCATTTGCACAGGGCGCCGGAGCGCTGGAGTGGGTGTGGAACTTGAATGCGCACATGGCCAACGACAATGAAGTCCCCGTCGGCGCGGTGCGCCCGGACGGAACGGAGAAGCCGGAGGCGGAGGTGCTGGCGGGCTACGCAGCGTTCGTAAACAAGAGTCCGCAGAGCTTTACGAAGATTGAGCCGCCGGCGGTAACCATGGTGACGTCGCAAACGCTGCTGTATTCGATCCTGGGCGGCATGGCGCTGGATACGCAAAAGCACGCACTGCGCGCAATGGCGTACCGGAATCACACGCCGCTGCGGATGTTGCCGGAAAATCGACTGGCAGAACTGGGGATGCCGAAGCTCGTGTTTCTGCCGTCGGCACAGGGGCTGACGGACCAGGCCTGGGGCGAATTGCTGGATTACGCCGCGCGCGGTGGAAACCTGCTGATAACCGGCCCGGTCGATCGCGACGAGCATTGGCAGCCGGTGAACCGGACGGCGGATCTGGGAGTGGCGGCAACAGTTGTTCCGCTGGCGGTGCGCGGGTCGGAGTTGAGGTTGCCAAATGGAGGTTCGTCCCCGATCGGATTCCCCGCCGCGGTGCAGCAGGCGGAGACCTGGACCATGCGCTTCGCCGATGGCAAGTTCTTGGAAATCGTTCCTCATGGCAAAGGCCGGATTTTTTGGGCCGCGGATCCGGTGGAGTTTGCCGAGACATATGCGGCTCTCGGGGCGCTGTATGGGTGGGCGCTGGACCAAGCCGGAGTGAAACCGGCATTCCGTGAAGTGGAGCCGCTGTCGCCGGCGGTGCTGGCGTTTCCCACCGTTCTGGACGACGCGGAAGTCTACAGCTTCAGCAACGAGTCGCTCGATCCGCAGGCGGTGAACATCGTGGATGCGCTTACCGGCGCGCACATTCACTTCGCAATGCAGGCGCAGCGCGGCGCGGTGCTGCTGCTGGACCGCAAGGGAGCGGCACTCGCGAGCTACGGCGGTGCGGCGGTGGACGCGAAATGATCCGCCGGGAATGATTGGGTAGCTGAGGCGGTTTGTGCTCGGAGCGATGACCGGCAAACCGGCAGAACTCGAAAAGCGGGATCATGTCCGGAAGGCGACCAATTCGACCGGAATGCCGGAGCATGTCGTATTTTTGAGCGATTTATGGGTAGTATCCTAATCTCGATCTCCAGTGCGATGAACGACTTCTTGATTGGCAATAAAACGAAATAGTAGAATCTTAGGCGATTTCCGTAGAGGAGTCTGATGATCACCAGCATCCACACCCTGATTTATTCCGACGATGCCCCCGCAACGCGCGCATTCCTTCGCGACGTCCTCGGCTGGCCCTACGTCGAGGATGCAGCGGGCGGAGGTGCGGGTTGGCTGATCTTCAAGACCGGGCGGAGTGAGATGGGCGTTCACCCGACCCACAGCGTCTACGATGGCAAGACATACGAATCGCCACGGCACCATCTGATCTCCCTGATGTGCGACGACATCTCACACACGGTCGCTGAACTGAAGGGCAAAGGAGCGGAGTTCCGTGGCGAAGTTCAGGATCACGGGTACGGACTCGTGGTCATGATGGCCGTACCTGGCGCGGACGACATCATGCTTTACGAGCCCAAGCATCCGCTGGCATATAGCCTTTGACCGGTTGAAAGGGCATCCAACCCGAGACCGCAAGAATGCAACGATCAAGGGTCCTATTGCAGGCCGGTGCCTGATTTCGTTCATCGTGATTCCGGCTTGCGAGCGCGGCCCGCCAGAACCATGGTGATTATCTCTGTGGTGAGCGGAGCCGACCTAGATTAACAATCCGGAGCACATAATCGCCTGCTACGGCTGGGTTGTGAGGAGGAAATGCGTCACTTGGAATCCCAAAGTACGACCAAGGTCAATTGGCCCCGCGTATTTGGGTGCGGAACAATAGCCGGAATTGTCTGGATTGTACTCGGCTCGATCGTTACCTCCCTGCTTGGGCGTGATTTTGCTGCGCTGCCGCATAACCGCCTGGGTGCACCCACCCCAGGATTTCTTATCCTGAATGTGGTGCTTGATCTCCTTGATGGCCTCTCGATTCTTTGGCTGTATGCCTCGATTCGTCCGGCCTATCGTCCCGGCGCGAGAACCGCGCTGATTGCGGCCTTCGCCTGGTGGTTTATCGTGAGCCTTGGAGACGTTACATGGTGTTCATTCGGCCTCTTTCCACCGCGGACCCTAATTCCATTGATGATCGGAACCTTGCCAGCGCTCCTCATCGCCACACTCATCGGCGCCAAGTTCTACAAGGACTGATTGCGCCCGAATCACCGGCCAACCGGTAGTTACCTCTCCGGCAACACGCCTTTGGCGCGGATGATGCCGTGCATGCTCTTGCGCAGCCGGGGGCTGGGTCGCTGATGAGAATAGTGTGCGCCCGAAGGGGAAAACTGGTTGCGATGGCGCCGGTCATGGATTAATGCTGCCGCAAAATCAAGCGTCATGGCTTCGAGGGCATACCCAGGAGACGGCCCCGGCCGCGCCGATGAGGCCAGCCAGTCGATCGGGAATCTCAACAATGAATTCATGCCTGTTTCGCCTGCAAAACAACCAGTACTTCATTTAATCGGCCCCGCCGACCGCGCTTCGATCACCCGAACCTGCGCCACCGCCTCCGCCAGACTTGTAGCCACCGAAGCCGAAAGCGACTTCACCAGTCTCTGCATTCGAGTGTCGCTCGGACGCTCAAAACTCCACAATCCCGCAATCAGCGTTGGCGAATTCGCTTCTCCCCCAATGCTCTTGGCCACCTTCCGTACATTCGCCTCTGCGAACGGAGGCACCGCCGAAATACAAACCACGTCGTCCGACTGGCACCCCACGCTCGCGATCAATTCTCCCGGCGAATCCGTTACGTGGAAAGGTATCGCCGGAAAGCCCTCCAGCAACAGAAAATGCGCGCACATCGCCGCGGCAATCTCGTCGGCCGCATTCCGCGCCGGTATGCAAAACACCCGCGTATGCCGTATTTCCCGCACCACCTTGGCCGCGGCTTCGGCCTCCGTCAACTCCAACACAAACTCGCTGATGGTCTGCACGATGAAATCCTCGCGCTTTGCATCCAACTGCCCGGTCTGCCGGTCTCGTTCCGCCATCGCCAGCGCCGGAATCACAATCCGGTCGAAGACTGACATCAGGGGCTTATTCTTGCCCTCCGTTTCCAGGATATTCATCGCGTCGTGCTGGTCGAGCGCCAGTAGCCGTTGGTAGAAGATCACGCCGGGCGTCAGAACCGGCTCGTCGCCCAGCACCACATTCAGGAACTCGAACTGCGGCGAATGCTTCCCAAGCACGCTGAGACAAACCGTCAGCGGCGTCGCGAGCACCAACCCCACGGGACCCCAGATCACGGTCCAGAACACCGCTGAAACCAGCAGCGCCACGGCCGATAGCCCCGTATTAACCCCGTACAGCATTGGCTCCACAAGGTTGCTGATAATGGCCTCGGTCACGACGAAAAGGGCAAGCACTGAAATCGGAGTGCGCCATCCATCGCTCTCTGCAACCGCCACCGCGAAAGGCAGCAGCGTCGCAATTACCGGCCCGATGTAAGGCAGAAATCGAAGCATCAGGCCCAGCGCGCCCCAGAGCAAGGGACTCGGCACGCCCAGCAGCCAGAGGCCCAACGCAATGACCGCGCCGAACCCCGCATTCACGGTGAACTGCAGCAGGACATAGCGGCTCACTCGCCGCCCCGCGTCGTCCATCGCTTTGGTGGTCGCCTGAAGCTTCTGCTCGCCCAACAGCCGCAGCAGCCGATTCCGCAGATTCTCGCGGTCGATCAGCATGAACAGCGTAAAGATCAGAACCAGTCCCGCTGTGCCCAACGGCCTGAACACACTGCCCGCATACTCGCGGATTGCCTGCATCATGTTGTGCTGGGTAACGATCTCGACTTTCATCGGCGCCTGCACGCCCGGCGACTTTGGGTTGTTGATCTGGCCGCCCAGATCTTCGAGTGCCGAGATGGCATCGTTTAGCCTGTTCGAGTGGCCCTGCAGCGCCGCAATCTTATGCTGGATATTCTGCGCATCGTCATGCAGCTGGCTGCCGACTTCCATCATCTGCCCCATCGCGAACCAGCCCACGATCGCCAGCAGAGCGCACGCCACGATCAGCACCAGGCCCGCCGCCGCCGCGCGCGGGATCCGCCACCCCTCCAGCCGCTTGACTATGGGACTGAGAAGGAATGCCAGCAAAACCGCAAACGCCAGCGGAATGAGAATTTCTCGTGCGAAGTAGAGAACGGCGATGGCAAGGATCAGGCCAAGTATCGGCACCAGCCTTAAGTTCCCGGTTTGAGAGCGTTCAGTCACGACTGAATCCTACCAGTCTCGGGGACCGTCGGACGTGCTGCCGATCTTTTTTCCCAAGCAGTTCGCCCGGCGATGAAACGCGTGACGCACATGTTACTTTCTCCCCATGACGATGCGAATCTCTCCATTGCCCGCGCTTCCATCCGTGGTGTATGCGTCGAACTGCCTGCCCAGGGAGGGACGGAGGGAACACATGGGAACGATGGAGGATACTACTCTCCTCGCAGGATGACAACCTGTTTTTTGATGCGAGTTTCAGAGACAAGACGGTAGAATCAGTCATCACCATAAAAGGAGAACCGATATGACTACCAATGAATTAGAAGAACTCTTCTGCTTTCGAGCGGAGCAGTAAGCGCCGAAAAGGATACCCCTCTGAAACCTGCGTCCGGCGCGGTCTTCGCGTCGTGGGCAATGAAAAAGAGCTCTTTGAAAAACTGGGGCGGAACGATCTGTGTCCGTGCGGATCGGGACTCAGATTTCAAACGCTGCTGCCTCAAGTCAGGCAGATTCGACGGGGCGAATCGTAACTACTTTTTTCCGCGAGTGATTGCACTCAAGGGAACGGCGCGAAACCGTCGCGCCGTTCCCGGTAAACTGGAACCATGGTTCATGTCTTCCGGCCCATCCCGGTTGAGCAGCTCAAGCTGCTGGTCTTCGACCTCGACGGCACCCTGATCGACTCCGCACAGGACCTGTGCAACAGCGTCAATGCGGCGCTGGAGCAGTTCCATCTGAATCCCCTGCCCGACCCCACGATTGCCGGCCTGGTGGGCAACGGCGCGCCATTGTTGATACGCCGCTCGCTGGCCATGGCCGGCAACACCACGCTTGAAGCAGTCGGCCAGGAGCTCTTCGACAAGAGCTACCAGTTCTTCTTGCAGTATTACCGCGAACACAAGCTCGACTTCACCTACGCCTACGACGGGGTGCTTGAGGCGCTCAAGGCCCTGCACGAACTGCATGAAGGGCCGGCAGCGGTGACGCGGAAAATGGCTGTGCTGACCAACAAGCCGGTGCGGCCGGCGCGGGGCATCTGCGAGGGGCTGGGCCTGGCGGACTACTTCGTCCATATCTATGGCGGCGACAGCTTCCCGGTGAAAAAGCCCGACCCGATGGGGCTGCGGTCACTGATGGAAGAAGTGGGTGCGCAACCCCAAGAAACTGCAATGATTGGCGACAGCAAGGTGGACGTCGAGACCGCGCGCAACGCAGGAGCGTGGGCGATTGGCTGCCACTTCGGATTCGGCCCGCAGAACCTGATGGAGATCCCTCCCGACATCCTGGTGGACCGGGCCCTGGACTGGACGGCAGCCCTGACACCTGCGAAAATCTACTTGTAGCCCTTTTTGAGTGTCCGCCGGGCGCTGTAGGTCGAGGCAAGAATGTTATCGTTTTCATTCAAAGCCCAAACGATTTCAAATGGGACACCATAGGCTGCTCTCGAACGCGCCAGAGCAAGAAAAGAAAAGGCGCGATTTTACGGCCAGTACGTGGCCGGGCTCCGGGAATATGACGTTTCCTGAGTGCAGCGCGGCTCCCGGGCAAGACGAGGAGCCCAGCATGCCGGTGCTCGACGTACTTTGTCACACTTTTACTGCCTGAGGTTTCCGATGCGTTCCCTTGTCTCTGGTCTTGCCCTGTTCCTGCTGGCTCCGATTGCCGCGCTGGCCTGCGCAACAACTGCTCCCGCTCCACCGCAAAGCCCTGCTCTCAGCGGCGTCGTCTCCGCATCCAACGGAGCTGTCATTGCCAACGCGGAAATTGACCTTGTCGATTCGACCGGCGCGACCATCGGCAAATTCCAGTCCGGAGCCGACGGCGCCTTTCGGGTGACCGCTGCTCACCCCGGCTCTTACACGCTGGTGGTGAGCGCCAGCGGATTCAAGACCGTTCAAACCGCGGTAAACCTCTCCGCTCCAGGCGCGTCCGCCGTCCAGACCCAGGCCGCGGTCAAGCTGGCCGCGCCCACGCGCATCGTCATGGCACTGGCGCCCACTGCCACCAATATTGTGGTCAACGCCGAAACCAGCGTGGATCTGACTTCGACCGATGAGAATCGCGACTCTTCAGTGTTGACCGCGAGCGACCTGAAGTCTCTGCCCATCTTCGACAACGATTTTGTGGGCGCCATGGGCGCGTTTCTCGACTCCGACGTTGCAGCCACGGGCGGCAGCGGCCTGATGGTGGATGGCGTCGAGGCCAATCGCGTGACTGTCTCTGCCTCTGCCGTGCGGGAGGTTCAGATCAACCAGGACCCATACTCCGCCCGCTACTACTATCCCGGCCGCGGCCAAATGGAGATCATCACCAAGTCGGCCGCCGATGCCTATCACGGCGAGTTCAACTTTTACTTCCGCGACTCGGCGCTGAACGCTCAGAACGCGCTGGCGCCGTCGAAGCCATTCGAGCAGCGCCGCATTTATGAAGGCAGCACCACGGGCCCCATTCCCCATTGGAAGAACTCAGGATTCCTGGTCTCGTTCAACCGCGCTGAGGAAGACCTGGATTCAGTGATCAGCGCAAGTATCGTACCCACGGCTTCGAATCCATCCGGCGCATTTACTGCCAATGTCCCCGCGCCCACGCGCGACACCGAGTTCAGCGTGCGCGGCGCGCACCAGTTCGGCACGAACTCGGCGTACGCGCAATACAGCTACGAGGATTGGACCGGAAAGAACCAGGGAGTCGGAGGCCAGACGCTGGCCGCGGCCGGCTACAACAACCGGTACCGCGAAGACGACTTCGTGATCCACGTTGACTCGGCGCTCTCGGCCACCACTCTCAACCAGATTTCGCTGGTTGCCGAACACGATGGCAGCCGCAACCGGAACGTCGCTGAGGCGCCACGCATAAGCCTGCCTGGGTATTTCCTTTCCGGCTCCGCGCAGAATGACTCCTACGGAACGGAGTACAACGCGCGGCTCTCAGACATCGTTACCTGGACTCATGGGCGCAACCTGGTGAAGTTCGGCATCGGAATCCCGCACATGGGCCGCCGCGCCTTTGACGACGAGACCAACGAACTGGGCAGCTACACATTCGGTCCCACTCTTGCCGCCGACGGAGTGACCGTCCTCAAGACTTCGCTTCAGAATTACACCGCCAATCTGCCCTCGGCCTACTCGCTGAACACCGGAGATACGCACTTCATCTACCACCAGCAGGAAGTGGGCGCATTTGTTCAGGATCAGATCAAGATCAGCAGCCGATTTGCGATCAATCCCGGCCTGCGCTACGACTGGCAGAACTTTCTTGGCTCGCGCCGGCTTGGTTTTTCACCGCGACTCTCGTTCGCGTGGGTTGTCGATCCCGCCTCCAAGATGATTGTGCGCGGCGGCGGCGGCATTTATTACGACCGGTTCGGCGGCGGTCCGCTGCTCGATCTGGAGCGCTACAGGAATGCGCGCCGGCGCTCCATTGTGCTCTCGTTCAGTCCGGCATCGCTGCCGCAAACCGGCTGCGTGCCGATCGCCGATTGCGTGACCATCACGGCTCAGCCGCCCAATATCGTCGAGCTTGAGCCGAACGCCAAAATCCCCTACCAGATTCACTTTGGCCTCTCGATCGAGCGCCAACTGGGCGAAAAGGCCACCGGGACCATCAGCGTCTACTCCATGCGCGGCATCGACACGTTCCGCTCGGTCGACATGAATGCGCCCACGCCCCAGTCCGGTTATGCTGTTCGTCCGAATCCCGATTATGGGCGCATCCGCCAGATGCAACCCGCCGGATATTACGCCGGCAGCGGTTTCGACATCTCGTACCGGGGCCGCTGGAACAAGTACTTTACCGGCTTTGGCCGCTATACCTGGTCGCACTATGAAGCCAATACCGGCGGCCTGTGGTGGTACCCGCAGAACCAGTACGCCCCGGGCGACGAGTGGTCCAATTCAAACTGGGACCGCCGCCAGCGCGTGGGCTTGTACGCCATCCTCAACCAGAAGAGCCTGCTGAACCTCGCGGCGGGCGTCTTTGCCAACACCGGCTCTCCCTGGACCGTCCTTACCGGCACCGACCCGTACGGCGATGGTCTGTTCAATGCCCGGCCCGAGGGCGTGGGCCGCAATACAGAGACCGGTCCGGGTTACGTCGACCTGGACTTGCGCTGGGGCCACGACTTCGCGATTACCGCGAACAAGGCCGACGAGGCGCCGCGCCTTGGTTTCTCGGCCAGCGCCTACAACGTCGTGAACCACGTCAACGGCCAGGGAATCGACACGATTGAAACCTCGAGCTCTTTCGGCGAAATCACCAGCGTGGCCCCGCCGCGCAGGATACAGCTGGCCATGCGGTTCCAGTTCTAGAGCGGCTGCGGCAAAGTTGAGCGCTTTCCCATGTTCCCGAAGGCGAGGGACATCCACCCCAGCGAGCAAAAATCACTCGCTGGGGACCCCGGGACATGGGGCACCCCATTTCCGGCGAGAGAATTTTGAGCGCCGGGGAACCAATCCCCATCACGGCGCGTATAGTGAATGCAATGCCGGGGAAATTGACTATCCTCGCCGCTCTTTTGATCGCCGCTGCGACCCTCGCGGCGGGCTCAGCGGTTGCGCGCGCCGACGACGACGCCGTTACGTTCTTCGGCAACATCGAGGTCACACCCGATACGCCCGTCCACGACGCCGTCTGCTTCTTTTGCAGCGTTCGCGTCGAAGGCGCAGTCAAGCACGACATGGTTGTCTTCTTCGGTAACGTTCGCCTCAAAGGCCAGGTCGGACATGACGCGGTGAGCTTCTTCAGCGATGTCCGCGCCGCCGACAACTCCTCGATCGGCCATGACATGGTGAGTTTCTTCACGGACACCCACCTGGGTGAAAATGTGAGCGTCGGCCATGATTTCGTTTCAATGCTGGGCGCCGTTCACGCTCCTGAGTCGGTAATCGTGCATCATGACCGCGTTGTATTCCCCGGCTTGATCGTTTCCATTCCGGGAATCGTCATCATCGCCATCGTCTTCGTCATCATTTCCGAGCGCCGGTACCATCGCCGCCGGATGATGATGCAGGGCTACCCGTTCCCGCCGGGGCCGTAGGCGATTGTGGGCCGCTCCGGCCCACCTGGAGTTCTTCTGATAAAGACCGATTTTCAGGCCTGACCGGCATCGACCGGCCAGGCTTCTTCGTTTGCATCGCGGAATTTCCTCGAACGTGTTCAAAAATTCTCTTGACACGTCCTGAGTGCGGGTTTAAGTTGTATTTGAACGTGTTCAAATTTACCGAAAGGAACCTTCTAATGTTGCTTGAAATCTACTACAGCGCCTACCTCGGCGCCTGCGCGCTCATCATCGCCTTGCTCGGCTTTCTGCTCCACCGCTCAGGCGCTGTTCTGCTCCTCGAAGCATTTGGGGGAAATCGCACCCTCGCCCGCGCCGTCACCCAGTTGCTCGACATAGGCTTTTACCTGGTTAGCCTCGGATATGTCGGGCTTTCCTGCGTTCTCGACGGCGCGATGATGGACTATGAAGTGGTGGCGAAGATTGTTGTCGGAAAGACCGGAGGGTTGCTATTGCTGCTTGGCGTCGCCCACGTCTTCAACATGCTTCTGCTTGCGATGTTCCGGCAGCGGTCCGCAAGGATCGGAGCAGGCGCGCAATGAATGCCCAATCTGACCCCCCCGCCGGCGGCGCGATTGTACCGCACCGAAGAATTGCAGATGCGATTCGAGATTCGATTATCGCGGCTCTGCTGGGAGGGGCAGCGAGCGTGTGCGCGATGTGCATGTGCGCGATGTGCGCGGTCTACCTGTGTTTTGCGCTGAACCATGCGAGCGGTATCTCCGCGGGGATCGCGATGGGATTCGCGATCTACGTCGCCGCGCTGGCGAATATGTGGAACGCGATCGGCAGCCTGGTGGGATGGCTTGTTTTCCTGTTTCCGGTTGCGATGCTGCATGGGCACAGGCCGATTGCCGACCGTATGATTCCAATGTGCCTGGCGGGAGCACTGGCCGGAGTGATCCTGACGGGCCTTGAATGCCGGCCGTTCTCCGGGTGGCCATTCCAGCCATTAGGTTGGATTTTTGTTCCATTCGGCGTGATCGACGCCGTTGTGGCAACGGCAACACTGATTCATCTAAGGCGGAAATCGTCACGACAAAAGAACGAGGGAGACTGAAATGCCAGCCAAATCAACCCCCAAATCCGAAGAAACCCGCGCACGGATTCTTGCCGCGGCGCTCCAGGTCTTCCGCGAGCGGGGATTCGAAGCGGCAACCATGCGCGAGATAGCCGCCGCGGCGCAGATGGCCGTGGGTGCGGCTTATTACTACTTCGACTCGAAGGATGCGCTGGTGATGGCGTACTACGAGCGGGCGCAAAACGAGCTGGCTCCGCTGCTCGATGCGCAGCTCGCCGCGAGCCGGACACTGGAGCAGAGATTACGCGGCATCATCGGGCAGAAGCTCGACTACTTTGAGCCCGACCGCAAACTGGTGGGCGCACTCACCGCGCATATCGATCCGGCCCATCCGCTCTCGCCCTTCAGCGCGGCCACGGCGCCCATCCGCGACCGCGATATCGCGTTTTTCCAGCGCGCCGTCGACGACTCCGGCCTTAAGCTGCCAAAGTCGATTCAGCCCCATCTTCCGCGCCTGCTCTGGCTCTACCAGATGGGCATCTTTCTTTTCTGGGTGTACGATCGCTCTCTGAACCAGTCGCGTACGCAACTGCTGCTGGATAAAACTCTGGCCATCGTGCTACTGGGATTGAAGCTTGCCCAGTTGCCCGTTCTGCGCCCGCTCTTTCGCCCTGCCGGGGAACTGCTCGAGACCTTTTTCGGAGAAGCCTGACCATGGAGATCCGTCCTTTGCGCGTTGTGATTCCCGGCGGCAGCGGCCAGGTGGGCAGCATGCTGGCCGGATACTTTCAAGAGCGCGGGCATCACGTTACCGTACTCACGCGCGGGCCCTACACGGCTACCTGGCAAACGGTACATTGGGACGGCGTCAATCCCGGTGAGTGGGTGGAGACGCTGGAAGGCGCGGACGTCGTGATTCATCTCTCGGGGCGCAGCGTGAACTGCCGCGCGACCGCGCGCAACAAGTGCGAAATGTACGACTCGCGCATCGGGCCGACGCGACTGCTGGGCCGCGTGATCGCCGCAATGGCGTACCCGCCGCGCCTGTGGATGAATGCCTCGACGGCGACGATCTACCGCCATGCGCTTGACCGTCCGATGGATGAGGCGACGGGCGAGATCGGCGGCGGGGAGATGATTTCGAAGCGGCGCCGCGCGCCGGAAAAGTGGAACTGGACTGTCGATCTGGTGAAGAATTGGGAAGCGGCGTTGTACGAGTCGCCCACCCCGAATACGCGGCGCATTGCCATGCGGACGTCGCTTGTCTTCAGCCCCGCGCCGGGCAACATCTTTGCTGTGCTGTCGAACCTGGTGCGGCTCGGCCTGGGCGGCACGCAGGGCAACGGGCGCCAATATGTCTCATGGATGCACGAGACGGACTACGCGCGAGCGGTTGAGTTTCTGATCGAGCACGATGAGATCGAGGGGCCGGTGAATCTGGCCGCGCCGAATCCGGTTCCGAATCGTGAGTTCATGGCCGCGCTGCGCGATGCATGGGACAGGCCGAACGGTTTGCCGGCGCCCGCGCCGCTGATTGCGCTGGGCGCAGTTTTTCTGCGCACCGAACCGGAACTGGTGTTGAAGAGCCGGCGCGTGGTTCCCGGCCGGCTGCTGGATGCAGGATTCGAATTTGATTTTCCCGAGTGGCCCGAAGCAGCGACGGATCTGGTGCGGCAGTGGCGGGCGAGGGAGTAGCAAAGCTCGCTCCCCGCTCATGCAAACTCGAACGGGGCACGCGCTTGTAACTTTGGACCGCCCGTGCATTTGACTCGCGCTATGTCTTCAATAGCTGCGCGAGTGCCTTAGCTCCTTTTGTGCGGGCACCGGGCGTGTCATTTAAATACCCAGGGACTTGCATGTTGTAATACCCGGTTGACTTCTTGTTGAGCAGTAAGCTATTCCGCTGCAAACATCTTGCAATCAACATCCCTTCCAAGGCGCTAATAGCACCCAACTTCTTGCGCGTTGTCGGCTTTTGGAATCGGTCGCGTGGTGTGAGTTTTGCAATCAGGAAGAGCATTGGCGTGCCCTTATGCGCGCGGATGATTCGCCCGTACTTCAGTAAATTGCTAACATTCCAAGTTTCGTCCGCGAAGGATTGCCTGCCAGTCATTCCCACGTACCACGGTCTGTATCCCTTTGCCGCTTTCAGCGCGAAGATGTAGCACCCAACAGCATTCGATAGGGATTGGTGTTTGGACTCAATTGATTTCCAGAACTGGTTCTTCTTTTCATCATCAATTTCGCCGTCAGCTCTCGGCATCTTGAATGGGCCATAGGTTCTAAATTTCACGGAATTTACCCCCGGCTTTGAGATTGCCTTTCTTAAGCAATTCACTTACTTTGCTGAAGGAAGACAGCTTACTCCTGAAATCTGACAACTGACAACTGTTCCCGCTACTTCGGCGTGATGTTGGTGATGGGCAGGTCCCAGTGGCCGAGCAGGATCTCGAAGCGGCGCTGCTCCTCGCGTTTGTAGGTCTCCTGATCGGGCCATAGCTGCCTGATGAAGGCCTCTTCGTCGGGATTTGACGTAGTGGCGACGGTCGAGTCCTTGTAGGTGATGGTCACGCGGTAGTCCCAGCGGCCGTCTTCGGTGGTGTGGTAGGCGGGCGACTCGATTTTGAGCGCGGTGATGCGGCCGGTTGACTCGATCTTCTTGAGCAGCGGCCAGTGGTTCTTGAGGAAGAGGTTGAGGAACTCCTGCTGATGGCCCCACTGGCACTTGTAGTAGTACTCGATGGTGTAGGGCTGGCCTACGGAGGTTTGGGGCGGCGCGCCCTGGGCCAGCAATGGAAGTGAGAAGCCGACTAGCAGCACCAAGGAAACCAGAACGAGAAGAATCCTGCGCATCATGCCTCCATGAATCGAGAGATGGAAGCATTGTAGCGTCGAGGGCGGGGATTTGCGCGGCGTTTGTGCTGGTTTGGCCTGGGTGCCAGATCCAGGGCCGCGCTGCGCGCAACCCGCAAAGCTTCAGCTCGCCTGGTATGGCCGGATGTTGGTGCGCAGCCAGGCGGCGAAGTCAGGCTCGGACATTGAGCCGTCGGCGACGGCGAGCATTGCCGTCACTGTGTCAATGTCGGATGCCGAAAGCTCATAGCCGTTCAGAGGCAGAAACACGCCGGCCGCCACAGTGAGCGCGGTTCGCTTGTTTCCATCGAGGAAAGGATGATTACCGGCAATACCGAAGGCATAGGCTGCGGCAAGGTCGGCGATATCCGGGTTGCCGTAAGCAGCCAGGTTTTGCGGGCGGGCGAGCGCCGACAGCAGTAGAGAGTCGTCCCGCAACCCCGGCAGGCCTCCGTGTTCCGCAATCTGCTCGTCATGGATCGCCAGAACGACATTTGTGGACACCCAGCGCCACTGCACGTCGCTCACTTCGCAAGCTCCCGCAGAACATCACGCCGCCCACGCATAAACCTGCGCGCCATTGACATTTGTTCCTCGAAATCCCGATCGTACGGAGTGATGCGGAAGCCGTCGGGCGACTCGGTGAGGAAGAGCGAGTCGCCCTTTGAGACCTTGAGCCGTGCCAGCACCTCTTTAGGCAGAACGATTCCGGCAGAACTGCCGATAGTAGTTACCTTGAGCTTGACCATGAAGCCTCCCCCTTCTCTCGTTGATTATAACAATCATTAGAATAAGAAATGGAGAAAAGTTCAGGAGAACACTACGCGCGGAGATTCCCGCAGGCAAAAAACGGCCCCCGTGTTAACGGGGGCCAAGTTGCCTTGGTTCTCTCGCGTTGCGAGAGCTTGGTTGGCGGCCTGACGGCGGGGGAACCGTCAAGCGTGGGAACAGAGCCTCGGGGGGGAGGATGACCGCGGAATTACGGCTGTTCCACCTTTGCTGAGGCGCCAGCGCTTTGGGGGGTCGCTGAGGCCTGGGCCGCCAAACTGTTTTCCATCAGCCGGATGTGCACGGAGCTGGCTCTCACGCGCTGGGGCTTGGTGTCTTCATCGCCAGACGTTGACGCCTGTGCGTTGCCCAGGGCCACTGCGTGCAGCCGGTAGATGGGAATCTGATGTTCCTCGACAAGGTAGCGCTTGACCGCACTGTTAAGCCGTTCCGAGCTTTCGAGCCCTGCTGCGCCCGCTGCCGGGGAGTGTGCTTCCATCTCGAGGATGTAGCCTTCGCGGCCGGTCAGCCCTGCTGCAATCTGGTCGAGCTTCTCTTTCGACTCGCTGCTCAGCACGGTTGAACCGTTGCGGAAGGAGACTTCAAGGTCGGTGATCTGGCGGTATTGATCGAGGCCGTTGACCGTGGTGTTCAGCTGGTCGACGTGGCCCGATGCCTGCTGCGCAGTGTTGTTTGCCGCCAGCGCCTGGGTGTTCGCCGTGGTCGCGGTCTGGTTGGCCTGGTCGGCGGAGGACTGGGCCTGGCGGATACCGGCCTGGGCGCGCTCATCCACGTCCCGGATCGCCCGCGCGTTTTTTGCGTTCAGTTCGTCGAGTTCGGTCAGTCGGTCGTTGATCGGGTCAATTTGCCGTTTTACCCACTTCTTCCGCGCGAAGGGGTTCACACGTCCCCAGAACCCCTCCTTCGGCTGGTTCAGCGAGGGTTGAGCCTCGGGGGAGGGCTGCTGCTGTACTGCGGAGGGAGGGGTGGTCTGGGCGTCATTCCCCGCCTGTGTCTGGAGAGCACAGACAGGGATTCCGATAGCCGAGGCCAGTAAGGCTACTGCACATTGCCGGGATATGGATACGAATGTAATATGACGATTCATGTGTTTGTTTCCTTCTTTGAGGACGCTGCCTGACAAGCCGTCCACAGGATGAGCCTTATCCATCTGCCCTTTGGTGAGCAATGGCAGTGCCAAAAACCCCCGCGCAGCGGCCCACAAATTAATCCTCAGAAAACGAACAGGTTAGGCGGAATTAATCTCATGAAATCCGCAATCGTACGGATCGGGCAGCTCTCTGCGACCGTGTAATTTCTTCACGGTTGGGTAGTTTCTACTGTGTAAGGGGGAACGCCCCGGGCGCGGACGAAGGCTATGAGGAGTTTCAGGTAGCTGGTCCCGCAGGCTGCCGTATGGTCTATTGCGATTCCACCCGGACGATTCGCACCTCGGGGTACGCCCCGTCCCAGTCCAGGGCGACGGTGTCGAAGATGAGCCTGAAGTCGCGCCGATCGCCGGGCTTGAGGGGCGCGGCAGAGACCGGTCCCACATCGACGTATGGCTGGCGCATTCGGATCAGCTTAAGCGGCTGAGTCTCGTTCTGCGCCACCTCGTGCGCCGGATCGCGGAACAGCACCTGGACAGTCACGCCGGTGATGGTGCGATTCCCGGTATTGGCGATCTGGCCGTCGAGATACGTAACCTTGCCGCCGGCCAGGTTGGCTGATTCGCTCATCGCCAGATTGCTGATGGGCAGGCTGGCCGCGTAAGGGTCGAGTTGCGCCGAGATCGGGGTCACCGGCGGCGCGGTCTTGCCGTGTTCGAAGTACATGACCAGCCCACCGACGACGGCCAGCACAACAAAGGCAGCAACCGCCATGGGCAGCCAGTTACGCTCCGGCGGGGCTTCAGGACGAATGAGTTGCGGACCTGCGCTCACGACCGAGATTGTACACCGGAATGCTACGCGGCGAGTTGCATCCCGATCACGCAAGGTGGAATGTGAAGCCGGAAATGACGCTCGGCTAAAAACCTGTGAATCTTTCGGGGATTTTGTGAAACCGCGATTCGCGCGGACGCATCTCAGCTTCTAATTAGACATAAAGCCTCAGCCGAGCACTGAGGCGGACGATGAATACTTTGCCGCAAGGCATGGAAAGCAGGCCAAGGATGCACAACTCCCCCAAGAGCGGATCCGCGACATTCGACGCGCCAGGCCCCTACGAGCCGCCTGAGCAAATCTCAAACCGCACCTCGGAATGCGTATATCAGAGTCTGACCGTTGCGGCCATGCTGCTCCTGCTCGCAAGCCTGTGGGTGTTTTGAAGGCAGGGGTCAGGGATCAGGGGTCAGGGGTCAGTGAGCCGGGTTCCGGGCGCGGAACATGGCCACAATGTACCCGATAATCGTGGCGAACAGAATGCCCACGAACACAAAAACCGGGTAGGGCTGGAAGCCTTGCTCGGGATGGCGGGCTGCCTGAACCATCACAAATTCCATCCATGCAAAGAAGAAGAGAACTTCGGCCTTGGTGCAGGCGACCAGGTCCAGGGCCAGTGGCTCGAGTCGCGCCCGGTTGAGTTCCGTGACTTTGACGGGATAGTTGAACGTGGAGGGAAACCGGGAGATGACGGTCAGAAAGAGATAAAGCCCGGCGGCGAAGATTGGGAAGAAGAGCAGCGTGTAAGGAGAGCCCCATCCGTTGGCGTGTCCCAGCGCGTCGAAGTGGGTTGGAATCCGGGCGGGCAGCGGGTGCGGTCCGTAGAAGACATTGATGGTGATGAAGGCGAGCGCGGCGAGCGCCACGAGCGAGAGGAGTTCAGCGGTCTTACGCATGGTTGGGCCTCTTAATGGTTTCGTACTCTTATTGCGAAACCTGGATTGCTCCGCGATCGATTGCTGTTGCAGGACGAGCCTGCCCGGCGATATCGATGATGGGCGCAAGGGCCGCGGTTCCGCTGCCCAGCGCGGGAGATCCCGCGGCGGGAGTGAAATTGCCGGCGGCGGCATTGGTGAATCCGGGATCCTGGCTCAGTCCGTTGGCGCCGAGCATCGGGACGTTCGATCCATCCCACAGGTTGTTCAAGTAAGTGCCACCATCGGTCTCATCCACCTGCTTGCCGTTCAGGTTGTCGGCAATGTTGTTCACCACGTTCACGTCGTAGCTGTTCGGCGCGTTGATCTCGCCCACCACTATGTAGGGCGAATCCGTCAACATATTGTTGTAGGTGGTGTTGTTCGCAATGTCCACGTGGGCTGAAGTGCCGGCAATGATCCCGCGTCCGCCGTTTGAGTAGACAATATTGTTCGCAATGTACGTCCGGCCAGTGTAGGGAACGTTTTGCGGGTCGTTTGCGCCGCTGCTGGCCCCCGTGTGCCGGTTGTCGTCGATGATGATGGCATTGCCATCGGTAACGCCCGGCGGGTTTAATGCCCAGGAAGGAACGTTGTTGTAGTTGTTATAGGCGACGTTGCCGACAATGAAGTTCTTATAGCCGTTCGTGACGGTGCTGCCGGGAACGTCGACCAAGTGCCAGAGCGAAATCCCGCTGCTGTCGTACCAAGTCCACCACGAGTTGTTGTATACCGTGTTATAAGCCACGGTAATCGCATCGCCAACCGATACGCCAAATCCCGACTGGCCGCAGTCGTGCAGGATCGAGTTGCGAACGACAATGTCATGTGGAATAGCTCCCGAACCGCCATTGAGTCCCACACATGCCTGGTTAAAGAGTCCTGAATTCGGATCGCCGTTTCCAACCTGGGCGGCGGTGATGGATTGGTTATGCCCGGCCACCTCGAATCCATCGATCACGATGTAGGATCCCGTGATCTGAATTCCGTACCATGCCCACGAGCTGCTGGAGGTCTGCACGATGGGATGTTGTCCTGCGCCCGCAATGAAGCGAATCCACGCGCTGGGCGTGCCGGAGGTGGAAAGTGTCAGCCAGCCCCCGTCGGCGGCCGTATAGGTACCGCTCATCACCGTCACGGTGGCGCCGGGGCCAACCGTATTGGCGGCCATTTGCAGCGTCTGGAACGCGGTGGAGGGAGTGCGGCCGTTGTTCTGGTCGCTGCCGTTCACGGCGTCGACGTAGTAGCAGTTGCTGGCACATGCGGCAGGAGGTCCGGGCAAAGGCGCCGTGACCTGCGATGTGGCGCTCGTGACCGTGACGCTCGCAGTGGTTGCGGCGCTGCCGTAATTCCCGGTACAGGTGAGCGTGAAACTGTAGTTGCCTGGAGCGACGTCGACAAAGGTGAGGGCGCCGCTAGTGAGTTGTGCGTCGGACCATGAGCCGCTGGCCGCGCACGAGGTCACTTTGCTGCTGCTCCAGGTAAGAGTGGCGGGCTGGCCGGCCGCAACCGTGCCGGGAGTGAATGACATCGTGACGGAGGGTTGCGGGGTGACGGGAGGAGGAGGTGTGGAGCTTCCGTTACCGCCGCCGCAGCCTGCCAAAGGCATGAATACCGGGAGCGCGATCAGGAAGAGAAAGAGCCTGCGCATGATGTTGGATTCCTGGCGGAATTCTAACGCAGTACAGGGGTCAGGGGTCAGACTCAGCCGAAGCGGGCGCGCTTTACGGTCTGGCGGAAGTCCTCGCCGGTTATCTCGACGCGAATGCACATTTCAGCGAGGCGCGATCTCATGCGGTCGCCGATGCGATCGCCGAGGGTGTCTTCGCCTTTTGCAGGCTTTTTGCCATCGGGATCCTGTTTGAAACCTGCACCGGCGGGCAAATCAGGATAGTTGGTGGTGATGATGGTGGTCTGGCGGTCGTTGTAACGCGTGTTGAGGATGAGCGCGACCGTATCCCATACCCACTCGTTGGGCTTTTGCGCGCCCAGATCGTCGAGGACCAGCACGTCAGTGGCGAAGACCGGCTTGAGCAGTTCGAGCTCGGTAGTATGCACCTGGGGGTTGTAGCTGTTCTGGATATTCTTGAGCAGCTCACGGTAGTCGCAGAAGAGGCCGCGCACGCCGCGCTCGCGCACCAGCCGCTGAAGCACGCCCACCGCCAGATGCGTTTTGCCGAGACCCACTGAGCCAACGAACATCAGCCCCTTGCCCCCGGTATCGACAGGATATTCATCTACGAAACGCCGCGCGGTCACTAGAGCCTTGCTGACCGTCCCGTCCGCGCCTCGATACGACGGCTCAAACGAGTCGAGAGTGCAAAAGCGGTAGCGGTCGGGGATGTGCGCGGCAGCCAGCCGGCGCTCTTCACGCTCCATTTGCTGGCACTCGCAGGGGTGGGAGACCCAGCGGCCGGCCTCGTCAACCACGCGGACCAGTCCTACACCGTCGCAGATTGGGCAAGCAATCATCTCTTTCAAGCGTAGCCGATGCGAAAGGAAGGCGCCGCGGTGCGAAGCGGGGACGGAAATGTGGAAAAGACAGGGAACGAGGGAACAAGGGACCAGGGACTAGTGTCCTGTCCCTGAAATAATTGTCATAAATAAGATGGCCTGCTGCATCGGATAGAGTGGGAGGAAGTCCGATGCGGAAAGGTCGTCCACTCGCT
>Ga0326727_10009554_pt1 | contig 23767 bp, 18 predicted proteins | sample MB2enrmetagenome_FD_207643 | JGI IMG/M metagenome (GOLD analysis project Ga0326727, IMG submission 207643) | Lab enriched peat soil microbial communities from McLean, Ithaca, NY, United States - MB29MY | ecosystem: Environmental > Terrestrial > Soil > Wetlands > Peat | place: USA: New York... | reverse complement strand
ATCGTAGCCGCCGCCGGCCGTGCTGAAGCTGGCGCCGGCCGGGGTGAGGATGGAGTATGGTCCCACAGGCGTCTCCTGTCCGGGTTTGTTGCCGCCGGCCGCTGGGTGGCCTGCCGTCGCACCGGGACAATGTGATAGCGTAGCGCTGTTAGCTTCGGCCAGGAGACGTCCCATGCGTATCGACGCCATTCCCGTCGGCACCACCCCCCCCGATGACGTGAACGTCATCGTCGAGGTTCCTATCGGCGGCGAGCCGATCAAGTATGAAATGCACAAGGCGGCCGGCACATTGTTCGTCGATCGCTTCCTCTACACGCCGATGCGGTATCCCGGGAATTACGGCTTCGTGCCGCACACCCTGTCCGACGACGGCGATCCGATCGACGTGCTGATCGCCAACACCACCCCGATCGTGCCGGGTGCGGTGATCAATGTCCGTCCGGTCGGCGTGCTGAAGATGGAAGACAATGCCGGCGGGGACGAGAAAATCATTGCCGTGCCGTCGTCGCACATCACCCAGCGCTATGTCCGGATCGAGTGCTACAGCGATCTGCCGGCCATCACATTGCAGCAGATCCAGCATTTCTTCGAGCACTACAAGGATCTGGAGCCTGGCAAGTGGGTCAAGGTGACCGGCTGGGGCGATGCGGCCGAAGCGAAGCGGCTGATAACGGAGGCGATCGAACGGGCAAAGAAGTAGGGGCTCCCAGGGCCTCCGGCCCTTGGTGAGGTCCGGGAGCGAAGCCCATGGTGGGGCTCGGGGTTACGCCCCGAAAGCCGGCCGTGCCCGGTCCCCAAGCATTCCCGCCAACGCCGGCTCAATCGCCGCCGCCATGCGCGCCTGGGCCGGAGCGGTCGGATGCAGCGGCGGCTCGGGCGGCGACAGCAGCGGATCGTAGAACAGGCTTCGGTCCAGGTGCCCGCCGGGCGCGAACAGCGGCGCCAGGTCGATGAAGGTCACGTCGCTGCCGGCGTAGCGGGCGGCCAGCGCACGGTTGATTTCCAGTGTGGTCTCGCTGGCCCAGGCCGACCGCTCGCTGGGCAGCACGCCGAGCAGCAGCACGCGGGTCTGCGGCAGCCGGTGGCGTGTCTCCTCGGCCACGGCGATGATCCCCGCCACGTCGTCGGCCGCCGGCCAGTGCAGCCGGCCCAGATTGTTGGCACCGATCAGAATGACCGCCGCCCGCGGCGCGATGCCGGCCACCTCGCCGTTGCGCAGGCGCCACAACAGGTGGCAGGTGGCATCGCCCTTAAAGCCCAGATTCACGGCGTTGCGGTCGGCGTAATAGTGCCGCCAGGCCGGCCGGAAATCCTGCCAGGGTTGCGGCCCGCCGCGCTCCCAGTTCTGCGTGATGGAATCGCCCAGGAACACGAGGTCGACGCGGCGCGCCCTGATTTCCGCCAGTTTCTCGGCATGGCGTTGACGCCACCAGGGCGTGTCAAGCCGCGATACGGGGGTTGCCGCGAGTGATACCGGAGGTGCCGCGGCACCGAGCACAAGCCCGGCTGCGGAAAGCAGGGGGCGCCGCCCGATCATGGGTGCGTCGGTCATGATCGCCTGGTCCCTTATGCGGCATCCGGCAGCGCCGCCACGCCCAGCGTCACCGCGATCGGCCGGTGATCCGAGCGCTGGCGCGCCAGCACGGCGCTGTGCATGCAGGTCAGGTCGCGCACCAGGCAGCGGTCGATGCGCAGCGGTACGATATCGCCCATCACATGGGTCGGATGCCGCGGCCCCACGTCCTGGAAGCCCGGCAGCAGCGCCGGCCCCACCAGGTTGTAGTCGCCCAGCACCGCCGCCCGGTGCGGCAGAACAAGCGCGATCCGGCGCAGCTGGCGCCGGTTGAGGACCTGGCCGTGCGACAGATGCACGTTGGCGATGGCGATGCCGTTCACCTCGACGATCTGGCTGATCCGCTGGAACACCGATCCCGCCGGCAGCGGCAGCACCGTGGGCGGATGCGGCAGCGCGTCCCGGCTCCACACCGCCAGCCCGTGGAGTCGCCCGGGCAGGGGCGCGCGCCAATAGTGGCCGCCGACCAGTCCGGGCAGGCCGTCGATGGCGTGGGTTGCCTCCTGCATCAGCAGCAGATCCGGCCCGTGCAGACGGACCAGCCGGGCGACGTCGTCCAGGTTTGCGCCGGTCACGCGCAGCAGGTTCCAGCTGATGATCGTGAGCGCGCGGATGGCAGGGCACGGGGCCTGTGGCGGCCGGCGCACCCGTTGGATCAGCCGCCTGTAGGCTCGCCGCATTGCATGCCTTTCTACTCTGACAACAACATCAGGCACGGCCAGGGCGCTGCCCTGGACCCGTAAGGGGGCAGCGGCCCCCTGGACCGCGTTACTCCGGCAGCAGAACAGTCGCCACCGCCTGCGCGGCAATGCCCTCCATCCGCCCGGTGAACCCCAGTTTCTCGCTGGTGGTCGCCTTTACCGAAATGCGGCCGGGCTGCACCCCCAGAATCTCCGCCAGCCGCGCAATCATGCGCGGGGCGTGCGGCGTGATCTTCGGACGCTCGCACACCAGCGTCACGTCGGCATTGGCCAGTATCCCGCCGCGGGCGGCAATGCGCCCGGCCGCATGCTGCAAAAACCGCGCGGAATCGGCGCCTTTCCAGGTCGCCTCACTGGGCGGAAAATGCCGGCCGATATCGCCCTCGGCCAGCGCGCCGTAAATCGCGTCGCACAGCGCGTGAATGCCCACATCGGCATCGGAATGCCCGTCCAGGCCCCGCTCATGCGGCACCTCGACACCGCACAGAATCAGCCGGCGTCCCTCGGTCAGCACATGCACGTCATAGCCGGTGCCGACGCGCGGGATCAGCGTGCCGACAAGGACGCGTTCCAGCCGCACCAGATCCTCCCTGTAGGTCAGCTTGATATTGTCTTCGTCGCCCGGCACCAGCGCCACCGCCTGGCCGGCGGCTTCCAGGATGGCGGCATCGTCGGTGGTGCCCTGCGGGGCCACCAGATGCAGCGCGAGCAACAGCGGGAACCGGAATGCCTGCGGGGTCTGCGCCCGGAACAGCCCGGCGCGCGGCACCGTTTCGATGATTTGTCCGTCCGCCCCGCCGCGCTTGAGCGTGTCGGCCACCGGCACCGCCGGAATGGCGCCCGGCACCCGCTCCAGCGCGGCCAGCAGCGCCGCCACGGTGCCCGGCGGCACATACGGGCGGGCGGCGTCATGCACCAGAACGATGTCGGGCGCATACGCCGCCAGCGCCGCCAGCCCGGCGCGCACGCTGTCTTGCCGGGTGGCGCCGCCTGGCACCACGGGCAGATGCGCCAGGCCCGCCAGCGCCGCCACGATCGGCGCCGCCTCGCCGACCGGCTGGATAAGATCCACCTCGGGCGCCAGCCGGTCGGCGCCATGCCGGATCACCGGACGGCCGGCGACGCACAGGAACTGTTTCGGCGTCTCGCCGCCAAGCCGGCTGCCGGTACCGGCGGCGACGAGCAGCAATGCGATGCGGGGTCGTGACATGGCGCGCACCCATAGCGCGATCCGCCATGCCGTCAAACGCCGGCTCGCGGCGGCAGGATTTCCGAAACGCCTTGCCGCCATGGTGCCGGCATGAAGCGGAACCGGCCTGACGGGGGCGTCCCGGCCTTGCACATTGCGCCGGCCCGGGGCGTGGCGTAATTTGCCTAAATCATGGGCAACCGAACCACATCACTCCCCGGCCGGCTGCCGCCGGGGCTGCACCCGATCGAGCTCGGCGCGGGCGTGCGGATCGACATGCCGGTCATTCTCGCCCCCATGTCGGGCGTGACCGACCTGCCGTTCCGCCGGCTCGCCCGCGCCCAGGGGGCCGGGCTGGTGGTGTCGGAAATGATCGCCTCCGGGGCGATGCTGCGCGAAAACCGCACCACGCTGCGCATGGCCGAGCTGGACGGCGCGCCCGCCGCGATCCAGCTGGCCGGCTGCGACCCTGCCGCGATGGCCGAGGCGGCCCGGATGGCGGCGGGGCGCGGCGCCGCCATCATCGACATCAATTTCGGCTGCCCGGTGAAGAAGGTGGCGGTCGGCCAGAGCGCCGGCAGCGCGCTGATGCGCGACGAACGCACCGCCGCCCGCATCCTGGAGGCGACGGTGCGCGCCGTGCCCGGCCCGGTGACGCTGAAGATGCGCATGGGCTGGGACCATGCCAGCCTGAACGCGCCCCGGCTGGCCCGCCTCGCCGAGGCCTGCGGCATCCGCATGGTCACCGTGCATGGCCGCACCCGGCAGATGTTCTACACCGGCACCGCCGACTGGGATTTCGTGCGGCAGGTGAAGGAAAGCGTCGGTATCCCGGTGATCGTCAACGGCGACATCGTCACCGAAGACGACGCCGCCGCGGCGCTGGCGCGCTCCGGCGCCGACGGGGTCATGATCGGCCGCGGCTGTTATGGCCGCCCCTGGTTCCCCGGCCAGGTGGCGCAGTTCCTGCGCAGCGGCACCCGTGCCGTCGAGCCGCCGCTGGCGGCGCAGAAGCAGATACTGATGACCCATTACCACTCGATGCTGAGCCATTTTGGCACCGAACCCGGGCTGCGGCTGGCCCGCAAGCACCTGTCCTGGTACTCGCGCGGCCTGCCCGGCTCGGCCGGGTTCCGCGCCGCCGTCAACCGCCTGACCGAGATTGCCGCCGTGCTGGCCCTGATCGACCGGTTCTACGATCCGCTGATCGAAGGCGGCGTCTCCCGGGCCGTCAGCCGCGACGCCGTGCTGTCGGAGGCGGCATGAAGGCGGCCTCCCGCCGCGCCGCCCTGGCCTTGCTGGACCGGCAGTCGCCACGCCGCGCGCCGGATCTGGTCACCCTGATGTCGGCCCTGCCGGTGCCGGTGGTGGTGCTCGACGCCGATAACCGGTTCACCTTCGCCAACCACGCGGCCGAGCAGTTCCTCGGCGTCTCCGCAGCCCAGCTTGGCCAGTTGCGGCTGTCCGACCTGGTGCCGGCAGATAACCCGGTGTTCGCGCTGATCGCCCAGGTCCGCCGCGGCGAGGTCACCGTGTCCGACCACGACATGACGCTGAAAAGCCCGCGCCTGCGCAAAACCGGCATCGCCGTGCAGGGCACGCCGCTGCCGGAGGAGCCGGGGTCGGTGGTGCTGGTCATGCAGGACGCCTCGGCGGCGCGCACGCTGGACCGCCAGCTGACGTTCCGCAGCGCCGCCCGCAGCGTCACCGGCATGGCGGCGATCCTGGCGCATGAGGTGAAGAACCCGCTCTCGGGCATCCGCGGCGCGGCGCAACTGCTGGAAGCCAGCGTCGCCGATGCCGACCGCGAACTGACCGTGCTGATCCGCGACGAGGCCGACCGCATCCGCACCCTCGTCGACCGCATGGAGATGTTCGGCGAGAAGCCGATCGAGCGCGGCGCGGTGAACATCCACCGGGTGATGGAGCATGTGCGCCGGCTGGCGCAGAGCGGCTTTGCCGAGTCCATCCGCTTCACCGAGATCTACGACCCCAGCCTGCCGCCGGTGCATGGCAACCGCGACCAGCTGGTGCAGGTGGTGCTGAACCTGGTGAAGAACGCCGCCGAATCGATTGCCGCCGCCGGCGTGCCGGACGGCGAGATCACTCTGGTCACCGCCTTTCAGCACGGGGTGCGGCTGACCGTGCCGGGCACTTCCCGCCGGCTGCACCTGCCCATGGTGGTGGCGGTGGGCGATAACGGCCCGGGCATCCCCGATGACATCCGCTCCAACCTGTTCGACCCGTTCGTCACCTCCAAGCCTGCCGGCAGCGGGCTGGGGCTGGCGCTGGTGGCCAAAATCGTCTCCGACCATGGCGGGCTGATCGAGGTGGACAGCCGGCCCGGGCGCACCGAGTTCCGGCTGCACCTGCCGATGCTGACCGACGACGCCGCCACCCCCCCCAGCTGACCGCGCGCATCCCAGGATCGTCCTTCCCCATGACCCCTCCCACCGTCCTCATCGCCGATGACGACCGGTCCATCCGCACCGTGCTGACCCAGGCGCTGGGCCGCTCCGGCTATCAGGTGCGCAGCACGTCGAACGCGGCGACGCTGTGGCGCTGGGTAGAGGACGGCGAGGGCGATCTGGTGATCACCGACGTGGTCATGCCGGACGAGAACGGGCTCGACCTGATCCCGCGCATCAAGCGGGTGCGGCCGGATCTTCGCGTCGTGGTGATGAGCGCGCAATCGACGCTGATTACGGCGGTGACGGCGGCCCAGCGCGGCGCCTTCGAATACCTGCCCAAGCCGTTCGACCTGAAGGAATTGCTGGCCGTGGTCGGCCGCGCGCTGGCGGCGCCGGCGGCCGAGCCGGCGCCGCTGGCGCCGCCGAGGGAGGCCGAGGACCGGCTGCCGCTGATCGGCCGCAGCCCGCCCATGCAGGAAATCTACCGAACCATCGCCCGGCTCACCACCGCCGACCTGACCGTCATGATCAACGGCGAAAGCGGCACCGGCAAGGAGCTGGTGGCGCGCGCCCTGCACGATTACGGCCGCCGGCGCAACGGGCCGTTCGTCGCCATCAACATGGCGGCGATTCCGCGCGAGTTGATCGAAAGCGAGCTGTTCGGCCACGAGCGCGGCGCCTTCACCGGGGCGATGAACCGCAATGTCGGCCGGTTCGAGCAGGCCACCGGCGGCACGCTGTTCCTCGACGAAATCGGCGACATGCCGCCGGAGGCGCAGACCCGGCTGCTGCGCGTGCTGCAGGAAGGCGAGTTCACCACGGTGGGCGGCCGCCAGCCGATCCGCGCCAATGTGCGCATCATCGCCGCGACCCATCGCGACCTGCGCGCCGCCATCCGCGCCGGCGCCTTCCGCGAGGATCTGTATTATCGTCTCAACGTGGTGCCGATCCGGCTGCCGCCGCTGCGCGAGCGCCCCGAGGACATCGCCGACCTGGCCCGCCACTTCCTCGACCGCGCGCGCGCCGACGGGCTGCCGGCGAAGTGGCTCGACCAGGGCGCGCTGGAGGCGCTGCGGGCCTATCGCTGGCCCGGCAACGTGCGCGAGCTGGAAAACCTGATGCGCCGCCTGGCGGCGCTGTGCCCGGACGAGGTGATCGGCACCGACGCGGTGCGGGTGGAAATCGCCGATGCCGAGCCGGCGGCCAGCGCGCCGGCTCAGGCGGCGGCGGCCGCCGGGCCGGAGCCGCTGTCGGTCGCGGTGGAGCGGCACATCCGCCAGTTCCTCGCCGCCCACCGCGACGGCATGGCGCCCTGCGACATCTACGATCAGGTGCTCGCCGAAGTGGAGCGACCGCTGATCCAGCTGACGCTGGCGGCGACGCGGGGCAACCAGATCAAGGCGGCGGCCATGCTGGGACTGAACCGCAATACGCTGCGCAAGAAGATCCGCGACCTCGACATCCCGGTGGTGCGGGGGATCGCCTGAGAGTTTGAAAAAGAATGCCCGCAAGCCGCCGAACGATGAGGAAAAGCTCAATGATATCAGCGGGCACTCTTTTTCAAGTTCGAATGCTTTTCAGGCTCTGAGCCGGCGGGCGGCCATGACCATCGTGCCGATACCGCCACCGCCGGCCGGCCCCGCCGCCCCGCCGCCGCACCGCTCGCGCGTCCGCCGGGTGATCGACATCCTGTTGGGCAAGGTGCTCACGCTGGTGCTGGCGGCCGGCGCCCTGGCGCTCAGCATCGCCACCTTCATGCTGCTGGCCCAGCGCGTGCCCCGGCCGAACCTGGTGTTCGCCATGGTGCTGGCGAACATGGTGGTGGCGCTGCTGCTCGGCGCCGTGCTGGCCGGGCGGCTGACCCGGGTGTGGGTGGAGCGGCGGCGCGGCTCGGCCGGCTCGCGTCTGCATATCCGGCTGGTGCTGCTGTTCTCGGGGGTGGCGGTCATCCCCACCATCGTGGTGGCGGTGTTCGCCACCTTCTTCTTCCATCTGGGCATCCAGGCCTGGTTCAACGAGCCGGTGCGGACCACGTTGCAGGAGAGCCTGCAGGCCGCCCGCGGCTATCTGGAGGAGCATCGCAACAACATCCGCGCCGATGCGCTGGGCATGGCCAACGACCTGATGCGCGCCTCCAGCTTCCTCGGCCGCGACGCCAACGCCTTCGCCCAGGTGCTCGGCGCCCAGACCGCCCTGCGCGGCCTGACCGAGGCGGTGATCTTCGAGCCGGTGACCGGGCAGGTCATGGCCTCGGTCGGCCCGCCGACCGACCCGCCGCCGCTCTGGGCCACCGAACTGGCGCGCAGCGGCGACGTGGCGGTGCTGGGCAGCGACGATTCCACCCGCGTGCGGGCGGTGGTGCGGATGGAGCTGACGCCCTCGCTGATGCTGCTGATCGGCCGGCCGGTCGACCCCGCCATCCTGGCCCACATGGCCCGCACCGAGCAGTCGGTGGCGGAGTACCAGCGGCTCGACAAGAACCGTTCCGGCCTGCAGCTGACCTTCGCGCTGATCTTCGCCCTGATCGCCGTGCTGGTGCTGTGCGCCGCCGCGCTGATCGGGCTGGTGATCGCCAACCAGATCGCCCGGCCGATCGGCCGGCTGATCACCGCCGCCGAACGGGTGCGCGCCGGCGACCTGACGGTGCGGGTGCCGGAGGCGACGACCGGCGATGAGGTGGCCGGGCTGTCGCGCGCCTTCAACCGCATGACCGGCCAGCTGGCGGCGCAGCGCAACGAGTTGATGGACGCCTATAGCCAGATCGACAGCCGCCGCCGTTTCACCGAGGCGGTGCTGTCCGGCGTGTCGGCCGGGGTGATCGGCCTGGATGCCGCCTGCCGCATCGAACTGCCCAACCGCGCCGCCTCCGACCTGCTGGGACTGGACCTGCTGGCGGCGATCGGCCGCGACCTGGCCGGGGTGGCGCCCGAATTCGGCGCACTGCTGGACGAGGCGCGCGAGGCGCCGGAACGGCCCTGCACCGGCGAGCTGCAGATCGGCCCGCCGGCGCGCCGGCGAACGCTGCTGGTGCGCATCTCGGCCGACCGCGGCGCCGATTTCGGCCCTGGCGAGGCCGCCGGCCGCCGCGCCCGCGGCTTCGTCGCCACCTTCGACGATATCACCGAACTGCAATCCGCCCAGCGCAAGGCGGCCTGGGCGGATGTGGCGCGCCGCATCGCCCACGAAATCAAGAACCCGCTGACCCCGATCCAGCTGGCGGCCGAACGGCTGAAACGCCGGTTCGCCCGCGAGATCACCTCCGACCCCGATACCTTCACCCAGTGCGCCGACACCATCGTCCGCCATGTCGGCGATATCGGCCGCATGGTGGACGAGTTCTCGGCCTTCGCCCGCATGCCCACCCCGGTGATCAAGCCGGCCGATCTCGGCCGGGTGGTGCGCGAGGCGATGGTGTTGCCACGCACCGCGCATCCGCAGATCCGCTGGCGCACCGACATTCCCGATCGCGGCCCGGTGGTGCCCTGCGACCGCCGGCTGCTCGGCCAGGCGCTGACCAACCTGCTGCAGAATGCGGCCGACGCGGTGGCGATGCGGCCGGGCGGGAACGAGGCCGCCGGCGCGGACGGCCAGGCCGGGGGGTGGCAGGGGCAGATCGGCGTGGCGGTGCTGGTGGCGCGCGATGCGGTGTCGATCCGGGTCACCGATGACGGGGTGGGCCTGCCCGAGCAGGATCGCGGCCGGCTCACGGAACCGTATGTCACGCACAAGCCCAAGGGCACCGGGCTGGGGCTTGCCATCGTCAAGAAGATCATGGAGGACCACGGCGGGCGGGTGACGCTGGAGGATCGCCCGGACGGGCCTGGCGCGATCGCCACGCTGACGCTGCCGCTGGAGCATGACGGAAAGCTGACGACGGACGGGCGAGAAGCTGATGGCGCATGACATCCTGATCGTCGATGACGAGCCCGACATCCGGATGCTGGTGGACGGCATCCTTCGCGACGAGGGCTACGATACGCGCCAGGCCGGCGATTCCGATGCCGCCATTGCCGCCTTCCGCGTCCGCCGGCCCAGCCTGGTGGTGTTGGATGTGTGGCTTCAGGGATCGAGGCTCGACGGGCTCGGAATCCTGCGAACCCTGCACGGCGAGGAGCCGCAGGTGCCGGTGGTGATGATTTCCGGCCACGGCACCATCGAGACCGCGGTGCAGGCGATCCAGCATGGCGCCTACGACTTCATCGAAAAGCCGTTCCAGTCCGACCGGCTGCTGCTGGTGGTGCGGCGCGCGCTGGAGGCGGCACAGCTGGCCCGGGAGAACGCCGAGCTGCGGCTGCGGGCCGGGCCGGAGACGGAGCTGACCGGCGAGAGCGGCGCGATTTCGGCCCTGCGGGCGGCGGTGGAGAAGGTGGCACCGACCGGATCCCGGGTGCTGATCAGCGGCGCGGCCGGGGCCGGCAAGGAAGTGGCGGCGCGCATGATCCATGCGCGGTCGCGCCGGGTCAGCGGGCCGTTCGTGGCGCTGAACTGCGCCATCCTGAACCCCGCGCGCTTCGAGGAGGAGTTGTTCGGCGTCGAGGCCGGCGCCGATCCGCTGACCCATCCGCGCCGCGCCGGCGTGCTGGAGCGGGCGCATGGCGGCACGCTGGTGCTCGACGAGGTTTCCGACATGCCGCTGGAAACCCAGGGGAAGATCGTGCGGGCGCTGCAGGACCAGACCTTCGAGCGGATCGGCGGGTCGCAGCGCGTGAAGGTGGATGTGCGGGTGTTGTCCACCACGAACAAGGACCTGCAGGCCGAGATCGCCGCCGGCCGTTTCCGCGAGGATCTGTTCTACCGGCTGTCCGTGGTGCCGCTGCGGGTGCCGGCGCTGAAGGAACGGCGGGAGGATATTCCGGCACTGGCGCGGCATTTCCTGCAGCGCGCCTCGGAAACCGGCAGCATGCCCTCCCGCGAGCTGTCGAGCGACGCGGTGACGGCGTTGCAGGCTTATGACTGGCCGGGCAATGTGCGGCAGCTGCGCAACCTGGTGGACTGGCTGCTGATCATGGTGCCGGGCGGGCCGTCCGACCCGATCCGCGCCGAGATGCTGCCGCCGGAGATCGGCTCGTCGGTGCCGGTGCTGTTCCATGCCGACCCGGGCGCCGACGTGATGGCGCTGCCGCTGCGCGAGGCACGGGATTTGTTCGAAACGCAGTATCTGCAGGCGCAGTTGCTGCGGTTTGGCGGCAATATCTCCCGCACGGCGCAGTTCGTCGGGATGGAGCGCAGCGCACTGCACCGCAAGCTCAAGCAGTTGGGCGTGGGCGGCGAGGACCGGGTGGGAGCCTAAAAACGCGCAAAAGTTTTTTGGTTCGTTTATTCAAAAAAGAAGCAAAAACTTTTATTCTTTGGTGCTGGCCTGCGCCAGGCGGGCCACCGCCAGGCGGACCGACGGGCAACGCCCCGCCGGGATTCCGCCAGGCGCCGGGTTTGCGGTTGATGCTTTGCCCGGTCTGGTCTAGGAGCAGGACGTGTAACGAACAATGGCAGGCGGACTCATGCGACGGATACGGGAATGATCGGCCGGCGTGCTGTTCTGGCGGCGGGGGCGTGCCTGCTGGCGCGCCGGTCGGAAGCCGCCTTGCCCGTGCCGCCGGGAGACACGCTCGCCTTCCGGCTGATCCGTCACGGCAGCGAAATCGGCCGCCACACGCTGACCTTCGAACGCCAGGGCGACAGCGTAACCGTTCGCGTCGCGGTGGATGTGCTGGTCACCGTGTTCTCGATCCCGGTGGTGCGCTACCGGCACCGTGCGGTCGAAATCTGGCAGGACGGGACGCTGTTCGCCGTGACCGGGGAGACCGACAAGAACAGCGACCATGAGTGGGTGGACGCCCGCCGTACCGGCGAGGGCATGGCGGTGCAGGGCAGCCGGACCGAGCGCTACATCGCGCCGGAGCCGGCGATCGCCACCTCCTACTGGAACAAGCGCATGGTGGACGGGCCGATGATCAGCCTGGAAGATGGCGTGCTGCTGCTGCCCAAGGTGGAGATCATCCGCGCAGAAACCATCCGGCTCGCCTCCGGCGACACGATTGCTGCGGACCATTACAATCTGAGCGGCGCGTTCGATATCGACGTGTGGTACGACCAGACCGATACCTGGGCCGGCCTGGCCTTCGACGTAGCGGACGGCTCGAACGTCCATTACGAGCGGCTGTGAAACGCCGGTGACGCTCGACGGGTTCCTGATCGCACACGGCAGTGCGCTGATCCTGCCACTGGCCGTGATCGAGGGGCCTTTTGTAACGATACTCACGGGCTTCCTGTCGGCGCAGGGTTATTTTTATTGGTACTGGGCGCTGTGCCTGCTGGTCTGCGGCGACCTGGTCGGCGATGTTATCTATTACTGGATCGGATGGACCGGCCGGAGACCGTTGGAACGCCTCGGCCGGCGCGCCGGCATGGCCGGCGTCATGACCCCCGAATTGCAACGCGGCCTGACCGACAACGCCGTCAGGATGCTGTTCATCGGCAAGTGGACGCATACCGTCGGCTGCGTCGTGCTGATCGGCAGCGGCATGCTGCGCCTGCCCCTGCCGGGATTCATCCTGGTGAACCTGCTGGCCACGCTGCCGAAAAGCGCACTGCTGTTCGGCCTCGGTTTCTTCGCCGGCGCCGACTATCCGGTCATCGAGCATCACGCCGGCCCGGCCATGCTCGTCCTGTGCGCCGTCGGCGTGGCCGCCATCCTGCTGATCGTGCGGCGAGCCGACCCAGGCTGGGCCGGCCGCCCGGGCCGGTGAGAAGCGCCCGATGAGAATTGCGATGTTCACGGATTATTTCTACCCCGAACTGGGCGGCATCCAGGATTCGGTTGCGACCATCGCCCGGACCCTGGGGCGGCGCGGGCATCAGGTCGATATCTACGCGCCGCGCTACGCCACCGGCGATTATCGCCGGATCGGCTCGACGGTGCGCGAGCGCGCGCTGGGCACCAATGTCCGCGTGCGCCGGCGCGCGTCGTTGCCGTTTCCCAGCTCGACGCGGCAATCCCGCGCGGCGTTGCTGTCGCCGATCGCCTGGGCCGAGCTCGCGCGTCGCGCCAAGCCGGACCTGATCCACGCGCATTCCTTTTTCGGCATCGGGCTGGAGGCGCTGCTGAACGGCGCCTGCCTCGGGATACCGGTGATCGGCACCAACCACACGACCATCGCCGGCTTCGGCCCGCATATGCGCGTCAGCGTCGAATGGGCCGCAGCCTATGTCATGTGGTTCTACAACCGGTGCGACTACGTGACCGCGCCGTCGCATTCGGTGTTCGACGAGCTCGGCGCCACCCGGCTGAGCCGGCCGCACCGGGTGGTTTCCAACCCGATCGATCTCGACCTGTTCACGCCGGTGCGTGCCGGTGAGCGCGACGCCCTGCGCACCCGGTTCGGCCTGCACAGCCCGACGATAACCTATGCCGGCCGGCTCGGACCGGAGAAGAACATCGAGGTGCTGCTGCGCGCCATCGCCGTGCTGGCGGAATCGGGCGTGGCCGCGGAACTGGCCATCGCTGGACATGGCTCGCACGAACCGATACTGCGGGCCATGGCTACGGAGCTGGGAATCGCCGGACAGGTGCGGTTCCTCGGCACGCTGGCGCAGGACGAATTGGCACGATTGCTGCAGGTCAGTGACATTTTCGCGATGATGAGCACAAGCGAAACGCAGAGCATGGTGCTGCTGCAGGCCATGGCCTCCGGCGTGGCCGTGGTCGCGGCCCATGCCAGGGCCTTGCCGGAGTTTGTCGGCCCCTCAAATGGCATGCTGGTGGATCCGCACGATCCGCTGCGGCTGGCCCGGGCGCTCGGCGATCTGCTGGCCTCGCCGGAGCGGCGGCGGCAGTTCGGGTCGGGGGGCCGGCGTTCCGCCGAGCGCTACGGTGTCGAAGCGGTCACCGACGAGTGGGAAGCACTCTATCGATCGGTGCTCAATGGGAGGTCAGCCGAGTGAACCGGGACGTCATGATCAGCTTCGTTGTGCCGGCGTACAACGAGGAAAAACATCTGGGCAAGGCGCTGGCGGCGATCCTGTCGGAAACCAAGCGGGCCGGCTGCGCGGCGGAGATCATCGTCGTCAACAATGCCAGCACCGACGGCACGGCCGAAGTGGCCGCCTCGTTCCCCGAGGTGATCGTGGTTGACGAACCGGTCAAGGGCCTGGTGCAGGCGCGGCGGGCCGGCTATCTGCGCGCCAGCGGCGAACTGATCGCCAATGTCGATGCCGATACGATCGTCACGGATGGCTGGCTTGCCCGCGTGCTGGAGGAATTCCGCCGCCGGCCCCGCATGGTCGCGCTGAGTGGACCTTACATCTACTATGACGTGTCGAAGCGCACGCGCGCCGCGGTGCGGGCGTTCTATGTCATGGGCTATGGGTTCTATGTGCTGAACCGCTTCGTGCTGCGCTCCGGCTCGTTGCTTCAGGGCGGCAATTTCGTCGTGCGGCGCACCGCGCTGGAGAAGATCGGCGGCTACAATCCGGTGTTCAGCTTCTACGGCGAGGACACCGACCTGGCGCGCCGGCTGAATGCGGTGGGCGGCGTGAAGTTCACCTTCCGGCTGCCCGCCCTGTCGTCGGGGCGGCGGCTTCAGGAGGAGGGGGTGATGCGGATCGGGTTGCGCTATTCGATGAATTTCGTCTGGGCCACCTACCGCCGCAAGCCGTTGACCCGCGACTGGATCGACGTGCGGCACTGAACCGCAAGGCGCCGGGCGGGCGCCTCCACGGCTCATTCCGGCACCTGTGCCATGGACGCGGCCGGGGCACGGCTCCGTCCGCTCCACCAGCGATGCGCCGCCATGCCGGCGGTCATCGCGGCAACGAAAATCCAGGCCCGCCCGTTCAGCACGAGGTCTTCCAGCGCCGGACCAGGGCACAAGCCGACCATTCCCCATCCGGCGCCGAACAGCAGGGCGCCGGTGACCAGCTTGCGGTCGATCAGGCGCGCGGGCGGCGGCGGCAATGGCTGGCCGGTCAGCGATGTGTCGCGAAGGGCGGCCAGGCGGTAGAACAGCGCGGTCACCGGAACAGCGGTTGCCATCACGCCCGCCAGGGTGGGGTCCCAGTTCCCAAAAATATCGAGGAACCCCAGCACCTTGGCCGGGTTCACCATGCCGGACACGGCCAGCCCGAGGCCGAACAGCAGGCCGGCCGCCAGGGCGATCCGCAGCCGCAGGATGTCGGCCGCGGTCACAGGAACTTCCTCACTGCCACGGCGGCCATGGCGGCGGCCATGAACAGGACGGTGGCGACGAACGAGCGCAGCGAGAAACGGGCCAGGCCGCAGACGGCATGGCCGCTGGTGCAGCCGCTGCCGAGCTGGGTTCCGACTCCGACCAGCAGTCCGCCGGCCAGCAGCAGCAAAGGCGATGCCGCCAGCGTGACCGGCACCTCCCCGGCCATGAAGCGGAACGCCAGCCCGCCCAGCGGCAGGCCGGCGAGGAACAGCACGTCTTCCTTCCAGCTGGCCGGCCAGCGGCCGAGCAGCCCGGCGAACAGGCCGCTGATGCCGGCCGCGCGGCCGTTCGAGAGCATCAGCAGGCCGGCGGCCAGTCCGATGAGCCCGCCGCCGAGCGCGGCCCGGTTCAGATCATGCACTGTGTTCACGTTCATATGGTGCGAACCTGTCCTGATAGGAAGCCGAAGGTTAAGGAAGGCCAGGGCGCTGCCCTGGACCCGCAAGGGGAGAGTTGTCCCCTTGACCCCACTACTTAGGAAGGGGTTCCGAGAGCCATTGGCCCTTGGCAGGTTTGGGCCGCGAAGCGGACCGGTTGGCAACGCCCCGCCTGTCGCTTCCTCCCTTGCCCACCGCGTCGCAGAAAACCATGCTATGCCCATGGACACGTATAGCACAGACGTAATCGTCATCGGCGCGGGGATCGCCGGTGCGACCGCCGCCGCGCAGATCGCCGCCGACCACCGCGTCGTTTTGGTGGAGGCCGAGGAGCAGGCCGGGTTCCACACCACCGGCCGGTCCGCCGCCATGTGGATCCTGAATTACGGCCCGCCCGATGTCCGCGTGCTGACCGGCCTGTCGCGTTCGTTCTTCGAGAATCCGCCCGACGGCTTCACCGAGACGGCGCTGATGGCGAAGCGGCCGTTCTGTTTTCTGGCGCCGCCCGACCAGCTGCCGGCGTTGCGCGTGCTGCTGACGGAGGGGATCGGCCTGCGGGAGATCGCGATGGAGGATATCCGCGCCATGGTGCCGGCGGTGCGGCCCGGCTACGCGGTGGCCGCGGCGATCGAGGACGATGCGTTCGACATGGACGTGGCGGCGCTGCACCAGGGATTCCTGCGCCTGCTCCGCCGCCGCGGCGGCCGGCTGGCGCTGCGCAGCCGCACCGGGCGCATCGACCGGCGGAGCGGGGCGTGGGACGTGGAGGTCACCGGGGGCGCGGTGTTCCGGGCCCCGGTGGTGGTGAACGCCGCCGGCGCCTGGGGCGACGAGGTCGCGGTGCAGGCCGGGGTGACCCCGCTCGGCCTGCAACCCAAGCGGCGCACCGGCATCATCATCGACCCGGCGCCGTGGGATGTCGCCGCCTGGCCGCTGATCAACGACGTGGACCACAGCTGGTACGCCCGCACCGAGGCGCGCACGCGGCTGATGGTGACCCCCTGCGACGAGACCGACCTGCCGCCGCACGACGTGCAGCCGGACGAGCTCGACATCGCCATCGGCATCGACCGCATGCAGCAGGCGCTGGATATCGAGGTGCGGCGGGTCGAGCGGGCCTGGGCCGGGTTGCGGACCTTCACGCCGGACCGCAGCCTGGCGGTCGGGTGGGACCGCACGGCCGAGGGGTTCCTGTGGAGCGTCGGACAGGGCGGCTATGGCATCCAGACCTCGCCGGCGGCGGGGCGGCTGGTGGCGGACCTGGTCGCCGATCGTGATCCCGGTCCGGCAGGGACGGTGCTTCCCATGGTGAACCCGGCGCGGTTCGCTGCCATATAGGGACTGATTATTCCGTTATGCTCGCAGGAGAGTCATGTCGATCCATGTTGCGTTGACGCATCGCACCGCTTACCGGTACGACAGAGCGGTTGTCGCCGGGCCGCAGACCATCCGGCTGCGGCCGGCGCCGCATGCGCGCACGGCCATCCTCTCCTATGGGCTCACCATCGCGCCGAAGCCGCATTTCCTGAACTGGCAGCAGGATCCGCAGGGCAATTTCCTCGCCCGCGTGGTGTTCCCGGAAAAGATCACGCATTTCGACGTGACCGTCGATCTGGTCGCCGACCTGGCGACGATCAACCCGTTCGACTTCTTCCTGGAGCCCGAGGCGGAAACCTGGCCGTTCGTGTATGATCCGATCCTCGACCACGAACTGGCGCCGTTCCGCCGCACCGACCCGCCGGGGCCGCTGCTGGCGGCTTTGCTGGCGGAGGTGCCGCGCACCGAGGAGCGCACGGTCGATATGCTGGTCGCGGTCAATCGCCGCGTGCAGGAGCGTATTTCCTACATCGTTCGGCTGGAGCCGGGGGTGTGGACGGCCGAGCAGACGCTGCAGGCGGGGCAGGGCAGCTGCCGGGATTCCGCCTGGCTGCTGGTGCAGCTGCTGCGCCACCTGGGCTATGCCGCGCGCTTCGTGTCGGGCTATCTGATCCAGCTGGTCGGCGACGTGAAGCCGCTGGAAGGGCCGGAAGGCCCGGCCGCCGATTTCACCGATCTGCATGCCTGGACCGAAGTGTACCTGCCCGGCGCCGGCTGGATCGGGCTCGATCCGACCTCCGGGCTGATGGCCGGCGAGGGGCATATCCCGCTGGCGGCCAGCCCCGACCCGCAATCCGCCGCCCCGGTCACCGGCGTGACCGAAACCTGCGAGGTCGCGTTCGATTTCGCCATGTCGGTCACCCGCATCCGCGAGACGCCGCGGGTGACCAAGCCGTATGACGACCGGCGCTGGCAGGACATCCTGGCGGCCGGCGCGCGGGTGGACCGGGCGCTGGCCGCCGGCGACGTGCGGCTGACCTTCGGCGGCGAGCCGACCTTCGTCGCCGCCACCGACCAGGAAGCGCCGGAATGGAATACCGCGGCGCTGGGCCCGACCAAGCGCCGCTTCGCCGGGCGGCTGCTGCGCCGGCTGGCGCCGCTCTGGGCGCCCGGGGCGGCGTTGCACTACGGCCAGGGCAAGCTGTATCCCGGCGAGCAGCTGCCGCGCTGGGCGTTGTCGGCGCACTGGCGCGCGGATGGCGAGCCGGTCTGGCTGGACCCGGCGCGACTGGCCAATCCCGACCGCGACCGCGACACCGCCACCGCCGAGGATGCCGCCCGCTTCGCCACCAGGCTGGCCGAGCGGCTGCAGGTGGACCCGACCACCGTCATCGCTGCGCATGAGGACGTGCATTATTACCTGTGGAAGGAACACCGGCTGCCCGCCAACGTTGTGGCCGAGGAGGCCAAGTTGCGCGACCCGCTGGAGCGGGCGCGCATGGCGCAGGTGTTCGGTCAGGGCCTGGCCTCGCCGGTCGGCAGCGTGCTGCCGCTGTGCCGGTCCATCGACGGCACGCGCTGGCAGACCGGCCGCTGGCAGTTCCGCGGCGGCACGCTGTTCCTGATCCCCGGCGACAGCCCGATCGGCTATCGCCTGCCGTTGGACAGCCTGCCCTGGGCGGACCCGGACAGTATCGAGCAGCCCTGCGAAGCCGATCCGTTCGCGCCGTCGGCGAAGCTGCTCGCCCAGTCGGTCCTGTGGGGGCGGCGCTCCCCCCGCCCCGCCGCGGCCTTCGATCCGGTGCCGCAGGCGGCGCCGCTGCCGCAACGGCCGCAACCCGACGTGGTGCGCACCGCGCTGGCGGTGGAACCGCGCGGCGGGCTGCTGCACGTGTTCCTGCCGCCGCTGTACCAGGCCGAGGACTGGCTGGATCTGATCGCCGCCATCGAGGCCACCGCCGCCGAGGCCGGGCGGCCGGTGGTGCTGGAGGGCTACCAGCCGCCGGGCGATCCGCGTCTGCTGCATTTCTCGGTAACGCCGGATCCGGGCGTGATCGAGGTGAATGTCCATCCGGCCGAGAGCTGGGCCGAGCATGTCGCGCGCACGGAGCAATTGTACGAGCAGGCCCGCCAGGTCGGCCTGGCGGCCGAGAAGTTCATGCTCGACGGGCGCCATGTCGGCACCGGCGGCGGCAATCATGTGGTGATGGGCGGCGCCACGGTGGCCGACAGCCCGTTCCTGCGCCGGCCCGACCTGCTGAAAAGCCTGCTGGGCTTCTGGCACAACCATCCCAGCCTGTCCTTCCTGTTCAGCGGCCTGTTCATCGGCCCGACCAGCCAGCACCCGCGGGTGGACGAGGCGCGCGACGACGCCGTCAACGAGCTGGAGATCGCCTTCGCGCAGATCTCCCCGTTCCGCCAGACGCCGCCCTGGCTGACCGACCGGCTGTTCCGCAACATTCTGGCGGACATGACCGGCAACACCCACCGCACCGAGTTCTGCATCGACAAGATGTTCGACCCGGCCGGGCCGGGCGGCCGGCGCGGGCTGGTGGAGTTCCGCGCCTTCGAGATGCCGCCGCATGCCCGCATGTCGGCCGCCCAGATGCTGCTGATGCGCTCCGCCGTGGCGGCGTTCTGGCAGCATCCGTACGAACGCCGGATGGTCCGCTGGGGCACCAGGCTGCACGACGACTTCCTGCTGCCGCATTACTGCCTGGAGGATTTCCGCGACGCTCTGGAGGAGCTGGGCGGGCTCGGCTTCCCGCTCGATCCCGCCTGGTTCGAGCCGCATGCCGAATTCCGCTTCCCGCTGATCGGCCTGGTATCGGTGCGCGACATGCAGCTGGAGGTGCGGCATGCGCTGGAGCCGTGGCACGTGCTGGGCGAGGAAGCCGCCCCCGGCGGCACCGCCCGCTATGTCGATTCTTCGGCCGAACGGTTGCAGGCGCGGGTGACGGGCTGGACGACGGAGCGCTATGTTCTTGCCTGCAACGGGGTGGCGGTGCCGCTCAGTCCGACCGGTGTGGCGGGGGAATATGTGGGCGGGGTGCGGTTCAAAGCCTGGCAGCCGCCGAATGCGCTGCATCCGACGGTGCCGGCACAGGTGCCGCTGGTGTTCGATGTCTATGACCGCTGGACCGGCCGCAGCCTGGGCGGCGGATCGCACCACGTGGCGCACCCGGGCGGCCTCAGCTACGATACGTTTCCGGTTAACGCCAACGAAGCGGAGGCACGGCGGCGTTCCCGCTTCTTCGCCTTCGGCCATAGCCCGGGCACGATGCCGGAGCCGCGGGCGGCGATGGGCGCCGAGCATCCTCGCACGCTTGACCTGCGGCGCTTTGCCTGAAGGCGATGGCATGGTGATGGGCAGTCCGGCTGATCGGCGGGGCGGCCGGGGCGTTGCCCCTGACCCCACCCCGCGTGCAGCGCGCCTTCGGCACGACGGGCTTTGCCCCCTGGACCCCCACCAGGGGCGAGGCCCCTGGAACTCTTTCTTGAGGAATGGGGTCAAGGGGTCCACCGACCCCTTGCGGGTCCAGGGCAGCGCCCTGGCCTTGCTTACTTGTGATCACCACACCACAGCACCGAGGCCGGCGTGAACGAAGCGGCCCAGGACGAAATGGTGGACGGCACCGGCCGGCTGCGCCCTCATTGGCGCAGTGTGCTGGGGGCGTTCACCGCACTGGGCGAGGGCGGCCTGGCGGAACGCGGGCGGCGGCTGGACCGTGCCTTCGAGGAGGAGGGAATCGCCAGCGTACTGCCCGGCTCGGCCGACCGCCTCTGGCGCTGCGATCCGGTGCCGCTGCCGTTGCCGGCCGCCGAGTTCGCCGCTCTGGAGGCGGGGCTGGCGCAGCGCGCCCGCCTGCTCGCCATGGTGCTGGAGGATGTCTATGGCGCGCAGACGGTGGCCGCCGAAGGGATGCTGCCACCGGCCCTGGTCTTCGCCAACCCCGGATTTCTGCGGCCGTGCCGGTTGGCGGTGACCGGCCCGCTGCTGCACAGCTATGCGGCCGACCTGATTCGCGGGCCGGACGGTGTCTGGCGCGTGCTGGCCGACCGCACGGCGGCAGCCGGGGGGGTCGGCTATGCGCGCGAGAACCGGCGCCTGCTGTCGCGGGTGCTGCCCGAGGCGTTCCGGCCGGTGCAGATGCGCCAGCTGCGGCCGTTCTTCGACATCTGGCATGATTCGCTGCGCCGGCTCGATCCGCTCGGCCGCCCCAATCCGACCGTGGCGCTGCTGACGCCGGGCACCACGGCGCCGCAATGGTTCGAGCACATGTACCTCGCGCGCGAATTGTCCTGCGCCCTGGTGGAAGGCGGCGACCTGACGGTGCGCGGCGGGGCGGTGTTCCTCAAGACCCTCAAAGGATTGCAGAAGGTCGATGTGTTGCTGCGCCGGCTGGACGGGCGCCTGATCGACCCGCTGGAACTGTCGGCGGGCAGCCTGGTCGGCGTCACCGGACTGATGGATGCGGTGCGCCTGGGCAGCGTGCGGATCGTCAATGATCCCGGCTCCGGCATGGCGGAGGCCCCGGCACTGTCCGCCTTTCTGCCGGCGCTGTGCCGCCGGCTGCTCGGCGAGGAACTGATACTGCCCGGCGTGCCGACGGTCTGGCTGGCCGACGATACGGCCCGCGCGGCGGTGCTCGCCGATCCGGCCGGCTGGCGGGTGATGCCGGCGACGGACGGCACAGCGGCACCGGTGTCGCCGCCGGCGCTGCCGGCGGCGGCGCGAGCGGAGCTGATGTCGCGGATCGTGGCGCGGCCCTGGGAATGGGCGGCCAGCCGGCTGACGCCGCCCTCGGTCGCGCCTTGCCTGGAGGGCCGGCACCTCGCCCCGCGGCCGGTCGTGCTGCGGATGTTCCTGGTGCATGACGGCCGGATGTGGCGCGCCATGCCGGGCGGACTCGCCCGGGTAATGGACGACGCCGAATGGCTGACCGGGCGCCGGCCGCCGGCCGGGGTTTCCAAGGATGTCTGGGTGCTCAGCGACGAGGGCAGCGACCTGATCGGGCCGCCGGCCCTGCCGGTGCCTGCGCTGAAGCTGCGGCGCACCGCCGGCGATCTGCCGAGCCGCGTGGCCGACAATCTGTTCTGGCTGGGGCGCTATGTCGAGCGCCTGGACCGCGCGGCACGGCTGGGCCGGGCGGCGCTGCAGCGCCTGCTGCGCACCACCACCCTGCTGCCGCACGAGCTGATGGAGCTTCAGGTGCTGGCCGCCTGCCTGGTCGAGGCCGGGCTGCTGCCGGCCGAAGGCGTGGTGGTGAAGGGCGGCACCGTGGCCGGCCTGGGCGAGGCCCTGCTGCGCAGCGTGCGCGAGAGCGGCAAGGTTTCGCAGATGTTCGCCGACGTGGCGGGCCTGACCGAAAGCGTGCGCGACCGTCTGACCGGGGAGATGTATGCGACCTTCACCGCCACCCTGCGAACGGCGCGGACGGATGCCACCGCGGCGGGACGCAGCCTGGACCGGCTGACGCATGGCATGGTCGGCATCAACCGGTTCGCGACCGCGGTGGCGGGCGTGGCGGCGGAAAACATGGTGCGCGGCGGCGGCTGGCTGTTCCTCGATCTCGGGCGGCGACTGGAACGCGCCTGGGCGGTGGCCGGCGAAGTGGCGATCTCGCTCGACCAGCCGCCGCAGCGCGTCGAGGCGGGGTTGCGCCTGGTGCTGGAGCTGTGCGATTCGGCGATCACCTATCGCAACCGGTATTTCGATGTGCTTCAGCCGGCGCCGGTGCTCGACCTGGTGCTGGCCGACCAGGGCAACCCGCGCGGCCTGGGCTTCCAGCTGACTCAGATGCATACGCTGCTGGACGAACTGGGCGGCGAAAGCGGCGGACGCGAAATGCTGGCCGGCACCGCGGCCGGGCTGCTGGCGGAGGCGGAAATGATCGTCGAGGACGTGCTGGCCGCGCCGGACCAGTCGGTGGCCGCCGCCCAGCTGCCGGCACGCCTGGAAGCGGTGGCGGACGGAGTGGCAGAGCTGTCGGACCGTATTACGCGGCGCTATTTCGCCTTGCTGCCGGCGGCGCAGACGCTGGGTTGGTCGGCGGAGGCGGCATGATGCGACGAAGCCGGGGCAGCGCCCTGGCCTTGCTTGCTTCGGGAACCCGATGAAATACCGTGTTCGCCACGTCAGTTTGTACGAGTATGCAAAGCCGGTGGACCTCGCGAGCCACATTCTGCACCTGACCCCGCGTGTCCTGCCGGGGCAGATGGTGGTGTCGGCCTCGCTGCAGGCGACCCCGGTGCCGTCGAGGGTCACCGGGTCGGACGACCATTTCGGTAACCATGCGACGCTGATGTTTCTCGACCTGCCGCACCAGCGTTTCGAGGTGACCGTGGAGGCCGAGGTGGATGTTGCTTTTCGGTCGCCGCCACCGGCTTCCTCCACTCCGCCCTGGGAACAGGTGGCGGCGGGGCTGCGCGCTGGCGCGCCGGGCTGCTGGCAGGCCGCCGAGTTCAGTTTCGACAGTCCGTTCGCCCCGGCGGAGCGCGGCGCCGGGGTATATGCGCGACAGAGCTTCCCGCCCGGGCGGCCGGTGCTGGAAGGGTTGCTGGAGCTGAACGCGCGCATCCGGCGCGATTTCACCTTCCGCACCGATGTGACCACCATCGTGACCCCGGTGGCGCGGGTGCTGGCGCAGCGCGCCGGCGTCTGCCAGGACTTCACGCATGTCATGATCGCGGGGCTGCGGGCGCTCGGGCTGTCGGCGCGCTATGTGTCGGGCTATCTGCGCACGCGCCCGCCGCCCGGCCAGGTGGCGCGACGCGGGGCCGACCAGTCGCATGCCTGGGTGGGGGCCTGGCTGGGTCCCGACCATGGCTGGGTAGATCTGGACCCGACCAACGACCTGGTGGTGCGTGATGAACATGTCGTGCTGGCCTGGGGCCGCGATTATGGCGACATCAGTCCGGTGCGCGGCGTTATTCTCGGGGGCGGCGCGCATACTGTTAAGGTGGCGGTCG
>Ga0326727_10009552_pt1 | contig 23771 bp, 17 predicted proteins | sample MB2enrmetagenome_FD_207643 | JGI IMG/M metagenome (GOLD analysis project Ga0326727, IMG submission 207643) | Lab enriched peat soil microbial communities from McLean, Ithaca, NY, United States - MB29MY | ecosystem: Environmental > Terrestrial > Soil > Wetlands > Peat | place: USA: New York... | reverse complement strand
CTATCTTGCCTATGTCATTCCGAATCCGTTCGAAGAGCCCCGGTGGATCGACTCCATCTTCGGCGAGTTTGCGATTTCGCCGTGGGCGTACTTCTACGACTACACATCAGCCTCCCACCGAGGGGCCGGCGGATCAATCCCGAAGCTGCGTACTCCTCCACATCGGTAGGGTTGGTCTCGACACAGAGAGGCAACTCCGAGCAAGAAACGGAGTTGCCTCGATGCCCTTCCCCTTCGGCTAGGTTCGCCGGAAGTAAGTTGGGGCAACGGGCGAGTTAGAGAAGGCGAAGAGGCGGCTCCGGGTCGACTGGAGCTGCCTCTTTTCCCGAAGAGGTTTTTTGCGCTCTTAAGTTCGTGCCAAGTTAAGTCTACATGCTCCAGGGTCACCTCAACAAACGCAAAGTTGCTCGCTTCCTCAACCGAGCCGGCTTGATCGCCCTCCTTAGTTTGCTTCCGGCAAATACACGAGTCTTGGCTGATTCGCCGAGCGAGCAGGCGCTGCGGGCTCGAGTTGACCAGCTTTACAGCGCTCTGCGACAAGGCGACTGGAAGAAAGCGGAGAAGTACCTCACTAAGGACTCGAGGCGTATTTTCCGCTCAGAGTCCAAGAAGACTATAGCGGAATACCAAGTCGATTCTGTGAAGGTCGAAGCAGATGGGCAGAGCGCCCAAGTGGTTGTCCGCCTGCCAGGCCCGCCTACGATGATCGCCGGGCCACCAATTTTCCTTCCCCAAACATTACGCTGGCAGCGGGTTGGTGGAAAGTGGTATCTGGAGCTCCCTAACCCTCAACTTGCCGGGAGATTACCCGGCCCAGGCGATCAACAGCAAGCTCCTGGCCCCCACTTTACCGTCAACTCCTCGGACCTTAAGTTCGAGTCCACTTATGTCAGCGTCGGCTTTGTTCATAAGGGCGAGGTCAAAGTGGCGCGATTTCCATTTACTAACGTCAGCCAGCGGACGGTAACGGTGCCCGACGTGCAGTCGAGTTGCCCGTATCTGCGGCTGACGAGCCAGCAGAAAGAGTTCAAGCCCGGCGAAACCGGGGCCATTGAGTTGACACTCGACCCCTCTGGCTTCAACTTCAAGAGTAAGCTTGCCTTGACGCTGACGGTTTCAGTCCAGACTGAGCCTGAGCACGCCCTGACCCAACTAACGGTAGCTGCCGCCCTCACTCCCGGTTCTGAGCCGCCGCAGCACCCGTAACGGCCTACGTGTTCGATTCCGCATCATGAGGGTTCTTCCACGAGTGAGGGATTCTTGAAGAGTATACTGTTAACGTCGCTACCAGCTCTCGTTTTGGAGGTAGCACTCTGTGGCTGGCCGGGAATTGGACTGTGCACCCCGCAAACCAGCGCCCCCAAAGCCTCTCAACCCCTATCCAATGACCGGGTGGTGCTCTCAGTCGGCGATCAGAAAGTGACCGCCGTCGAGGTTGAGCAGATCATCCAGGCGCTGCCTCCCGACTATCGCGCTTTTTATAGCGGCCAAGGAAGGCGGCGGCTGGCTGTCTATATTCTTCGCATGAAGCTCCTTTCATCCGAGGCGATCAACGCGAAACTTGACCAGCAACCCGAGGTGGCTCGCGCCATTGCGGTGGCGCGTGAGAGCATCCTGGCCGACGCCGAGCAAAAACACATCGCCCAAGACATAACGGTAAGCGAACAAGAACTGCGCGACGTCTACGAGAAGAACAGAGCCCAATTCGAAGAGGACCGCGTTGCTCACATTCTGATCCGAACGCGAAGTGCGCCGATCAAATCCGGTGACCCGTCCCAGCCGGGCTTGCCTGACGCGGAGGCGCGCAAGAAGCTCGAAGACATTCGCAAGCAAATCCTGGCTGGCGCTGATTTTGCCCAAATGGCGAAGCAGTATTCCGAGGACAGCGCCACTGCCGCCGCCGGCGGCGATATGGGCGTCATTGAACGCAACAAAATTGTTCCCCCTATCATTGAAGCGGCGCACGCTCTTTCACCCGGCCAGGTGAGTGACCTCTTAGCCACCCCTTCCGGATTTGAGATCATCAAGGTCGAGCAAAAGCGTGTGATACCGTTCGAGGAAGCCAAGCCCGGCCTGGAATCGCAAATTCGCCAGTCGAAATCCAACGAAGCCGTTCAACATCTTATGGAAGCGTCCGGCGCATTCATCGACCAGGATTTCTTTTCTGGTTCACCAAATCAGAACACCGCCACTCCCCCACCTACCCCTTAGTCTGCCTTCACAACCGGCGCAGAAATGACAGGCGAGCCCCCTCCAGACGAAGTGGCGTGCGCAGCCTGGACTCCACATCGATGCAGTCCGCAAATGCCCTCCCGTCTGCGCTGGAGCGTAGACCGTCACCTATACGCTGCGTAGTTCCAATGCCCGCGGGGGATCAGACACGAAAACCGCCAGCGCACACCTCGTGGGTTCTATCGAGGCCGCTCGCGCCGAAGTGAGCGAAGCCACTCTGATGGAGAGGCTCACATTGAACAGCATCTACTTCCCCTATAACTCCGACGACCTGAAAGTGTTGCCGGGTGAACCGAAGCCCGCTTCGAAGAAATGAAGCCGTGTGCCTTCGCCGGGGCCATCTTCCGGGCCCCGGCGAGCACGGTCTCTGAAATTGAACAGTGTGAGCTGGGTGGAAGATTACTTACTCGTTTGGATGAAAAACCAGGAGCACCCTGACTCTTCTACAGCCTTGCCGAACATTTAGGCCCGAAAAAACAGCGACAAAGAGGGGCGCGCGCGTCAAGCGTCCAATGCGCGCGCCCTTCAAGGCTCTTCGGGTCCTAACTTGCCATTGCACATCTACTTGAGAAGTTGCTTCAAGTCTGTCGCAGTGTACGGGTAGTATTGCGTCGACCTCTTCCCCGTGGTGCTCAGAACGATGTCCACGCGGCGATTGTTCGCCAATACAAACGTCGGGAGTCGGCGGCGCACCTTCTTGCGGTCTTGATCCGTAAGGTTGGGAATCTGTTCGAGTAACTGCTTCACGGTCGCGGAATCCATCTGTTCGCTCTTTCCGAAAGCCTTTGTCTCGATGTTCCCGCCGGTGAGTCCTTGTGATACCAGGAAGCTCTTGACGCGGTCAGCACGGCGCTGTGAAAGCGCCATGTTGTATTTCACCGATCCGCGCCGATCCGCCCGGCCCTCCAGGATCAGGTGGGCATCGGGGAGAAGCGAATTATATTGTTTAAAGATGTCCGCAATTTGCTGCAAGACTTGTTCCTGGCTGGAAACCAAGCCGCCTTCCGGCCGACTCTTGGTGGGGAGGTTGGTAGCGAAGTAGATGCTGTTGCCAGGAAGCTTGGCCGCGAGAACTTCCGCCTGCGCTTCTCGCCCCGACTCAATCGACCCCACAATGTGCACGCTGGCGGTCTTGGTGTCTGAGCCGCCGCAAGCATTTGAGGAGTGCAATGTGTAGGTGACTGTCTCGTCAACGGACCCCACGTCCGACTTGGTGGGCGTGAGCTGAACCGTGCGAGTGCCACTGGGCGAGACGGATCCGAGTGGATCCAGTGTGGCGCTGCTAGCCGCAGGCGCGTTCCAGGTGAGCGTGGCGCTGCCCTGCTCGTCGACCTTGTCTCCGACTTTGTGGTAACGCACCTGAGACGGTTCCACGCTTAGTGTACTCTGAATGTTCGCATTCACGTTCACCGTGGTGTCGTTGCTCACCGTGCCGCCCGGCCCGGTGGCCGTCAGCTTGTAGTCGGTCGTCTGGTTGGGTTGCACCGATTGTTGACCGGAGGCGGCCACCGCTCCGATCCCGCTGATTTCGACCTTGGGAGCGTCCGTCGTGGACCAATTGAGTTGCGTCGAAGCCCCGCAGTCAACCGTCGAGGAAGCGGCCGACATCTGCGCCGTCGGCTTAGCCACCGCGATGGTCACGGCCGCACCAACTGCCTGGAAGCGGGGCAGAGCGCCCAGCGTTTTCCCCGCTGCGAAGTCGCCGTTGGTCTTTCCTCCCGGATTCGCAAGTGGAATAATCGTCGCCTGGCCTTCCCCGACCGTGATCGGCCCGGAATAGAGGGTCCCTGAGCAGCAGCCCAGTACCGTGAGTTGATAGTCGCCCGGAGGCACCAGCAGGCGCCGCTTCCCGCCCTTGGTCTCGCCCACGTCGCCCACCAAATAGTCCGGCGTAGTTCCGTTCAAGAGCACTGCGCCGCCTGCTCCGCCCTTCAGCTCGATCCGTCCCCAAGGGCCGGGGGTTGTCCCGGGAATCTGCTCCAGCGTCACCGACAGGGTTGTGGTTTTTCCGCTCTCTGCCGTGAATTTGGCGCTATAGGGCTTGTATCCATAGTTGTAAACAGCCAGCGTATGCTCGCCTGGGTCGGCCCAGATGACCCCGCTTCCCGGCCCGACCGGAATACCATCCACAAAAACGTATGCTTGCTGAGGGGTTACCTTCAGTTTCAGATGTGCACATTTGGCTAGGAGAGGCGTGGCTCCCAGCAATAGAACCGCAAGGGACAGAACAAAGACCGTAAGCATTTGACGCAATGTTCGCATAGGGTTTCCTCTCTTGAGTTTGTCCTACCGACCCTACTTCGTCTTCGGAGTTCGTCTTACCCACCCTGACTCGACTTGATCGAAAGGGGATTAACCACTTTCATTATCTCATTTTTTTCCCTGTAAATCAAGAAATTCTGTGCGCGAAAACCACCCCAGGCAGCCGGATCGGGGTTACCGAGCCGCTGCGCCCTCGGGCGGGCGAAGCGGCCCGAAGCGTTACCTCAATACGGCCACTTCCAATCGCGGATCTCCGGCATGTCGTCGCCGTAACGCCCGATGTATTGTTTGTGCTCGATGAGCTTGTTGCGTAGAAGCTGCTTGAAGTGGGCGCCCCAGCGCCTTTGGGCGCCAGCCCCGCTTTCAGTTTCCCGCTTTCGTCGAAGAGCTCTTCGGGCTTGGAGCTCCTCGTCCACTCTTCCAGCATCCTCAAATGTTCGGGGTTAGTGCATGTCTCTGTCAAAGGGGCCTGGTGGGTGCGGTGCATCCCCTCAACTGGGGCCCCGTCAACCATCTTTGTTTGCCGGGGGCACGCCCGCAGAGGACGCGAAGGCTCGCGCAATAATGCTTTGCGCTTCTTCCTGAATCCTCCGCAAGTGATCCTCTCCGAGAAAACTCTCGGCATAGAGTTTGTACACTTCTTCGGTTCCCGAAGGACGCGCCGCAAACCACCCGTGCGCAGTCACGACCTTAAGGCCACCGATGGGCTTTCCGTTGCCGGGCGCTGCTGTGAGCATTGCTTCGATTTTCTCACCTGCCAACTCCGTGACATTCACCTGCCCGGGTGTCAAACGTTCCAGAGTTGCCTTCTGCTCGGCGCTGGCAGGGGCATCGATGCGCTCGTAGAGCGGATCCCCAAACTGGCGGGTCAGTTCGCGATAGAGTTCTCCGGGGTCGCGGCCGGCGCGCGCGGTCATTTCCGCAGCGAGCAGCGCGAGGATGATACCGTCTTTGTCCGTGGTCCAGACGGCGCCGCGGCGGCGCAGAAAGGATGCGCCGGCGCTCTCTTCGCCACCGAATCCCAGCGACCCATCCAGCAATCCCTCCACGAACCATTTGAACCCGACAGGCACTTCGAACAGCCGGCGCCTCAGGCTGGCGGTGACGCGGTCAATCATGCTGCTGCTTACGAGAGTCTTCCCCACGCCGGCGTCGGATCGCCAGCCCTCGCGGTGACGATACAAATAGGAAATGGCCACCGCCAGATAGTGGTTGGGATTCAGCAATCCGGCGCTTCGCGTCACGATCCCGTGGCGGTCGTGGTCGGTATCGCAGGCGAAAGCCACGTCGTACCGATCCTTGAGCGCAATCAGGCTCGCCATGGCGTACGGGGAAGAGCAGTCCATGCGGATCTTGCCGTCCCAGTCGAGGGTCATGAAGCGAAAAGTAGGATCGACGGAGGTGTTGACAACCGAGAGCGCCAGGCCGTAACGCTCGGCGATGCGCGGCCAGTAGGCTACACCGGCGCCGCCCAGGGGGTCCGCGCCGATCGCCAAATGGGCGTCCCGAATCGCCGCCAGGTCGACTGCGTCCCCAAGATCCTCGACATATTCGGTAATGTAATCGTGGGGGTGGGTTGTGGGCGCCTTCAGCGCCGTCCCATAAGGGATTCGAGAGACTTCCCGCAGTCCGTCCGCCATTAATGAATTGGCTCGATCTTCAATCCAGCCGGTCGTGGACGTATCCGCGGGGCCGGCGTGGGGAGGGTTGTACTTGAATCCACCGTCTTCCGGCGGATTGTGCGAGGGAGTAATGACGATTCCATCCGCGAGCCCTGTCTTTCGCCCACGATTGTAGCTCAGGATGGCGTGGGAAAGGACCGGCGTGGGCGTGTAGCCGCCGTCCTGATCGATCATGACCTCGACGCCGTTCGCCGCCAGCACCTCCATCGCGGAGGCAAAGGCGGGCTCCGAAAGGGCGTGTGTATCCTTGGCCAGAAAGAGCGGCCCGTCGATACCTTGCTGCCGGCGATAACCACAAATGGCCTGCGTAATCGCCAGGATGTGGCCCTCGTTGAAGGAGTCTGCAAAAGCGCTGCCTCGATGCCCCGAGGTTCCAAATGCCACGGCCTGCCCCGGCAGGGAAGGATCGGGTCGCCCCGTGTAATACGCGGTGATCAAGCGCGGTATGTTGACCAGATCCGAAGGCTCAGCGGGTTTACCCGCGCGCGGATCGCGTTTCTCACCAGTCATCCTACCCTCCAGATTAAGACTGCCCGGACTTGGAGCTCTGCCCTGAACTCGAAACTCTATTTTGCCAGAAAGGCCCAGGACTGAAAAGGTTCAATTCCTGACGGGCTTCGGACAAACGGTGCCCCGGTCAGGCGCTCAAACGCGATAGGCGCGCACGCGATCCATCAGGCGATTCGCCGTGTCGCGGTCAGGGACATCTACAACTTTGTAAAGGATGCCGCCGGGCAAGTGGTGACCATCAAGAGCGGCTACGAAATCAGGGAAATGAGCCTGTACAACCAGAGGCAATTCCCCCGTCCGCCGCTTAAGTTCAGCGAGCACCGAAAAGGACGTGGGGATGTCCTTGTCGTCGCCCAAAAACACAGCCTTAAGGCCGCGCAGGGATGACATAGCCTTCAGCAGATGCCGACCGTTGCCGTGAATGTGTAACACGCCGCCATCAAATGCGGCGAAGATCCGCTCCACCGGTTCTCTCCCCCAGCGCTCGAAATAGTCGACGGTCGTCATGTGGAAGGGATCGACGCTTTCGGAAATAATTCGTCCCGGTATCCATTGGACCATATTGCTGCACGTCCCGCCCTCGAGCAGGGGGATTTCATTAAAGAAAGTCTGTTGTACATCCAGATTAAGCTGATACGCGAAATCCACCGCCTGCCGAACGTAATCCGGATGGTCGAGCAGCTCAAGATAGGTTCGCGTGCCTCCAAAGAGCTCGAAGACGAAATTAAGGCTATCGATGAGGATGAAATGGCTGATGCCGAATTTGCACTCGGCGGCGCCACGAAAGCAGCGCAGCTCGCGGAGATAGAAGTGATAGACATCGCTGTCGTGGTCAACAGAGAGTTTCGCGAGCTGGGACCAATCCTTGAAGATTGGCGGGACCATGGAAGAGATCCAGCCGTTCTCGGGATGAGCCATGAAGCGCACTTCGCCGCCCACCATTCCGCCGTAGAGGCCTTGATCGAGTTCGCTCAAGTAGGCTGCCGCAACTGAGTCGTCGAGGAGGGTGGCGCGTTCGGCCAAGAGACTATCCCAAAAAGCGGCGCGCTCTTCCAGGTCGGGACATTGAGTAGGCCCCTCGGGATTACACTCTGCAAACCGGCGCAGCGCCTGAGTGGGAATTTCCATGCAGGCCAAAATACGGTCCTGCAACCGGTCTTCGTAAAGTCCGCGCAGCCGTTCCAGCCGCTCCCAGCCACCCGAACAGTAACGCAACGGAAAGTCCATATTGTTCCTACACTTTCCAATAGACGACGTACTTTTCTCCGAGCAACTTATAGAATGGGATCAGGCTGATCTGCCGGCTCCCCGCTGAAACCTGAAAACTGGCGGGCCGGCTAGGAATCGACTCTACCCAGACCAGCGGGTCCTTCGAGTTGGACTTGATGTTGGGAACTGGCGCCGGATCGCCGGAGGGGGTTGGGTCGTAGCCCAAGTAGATCTCGGACCGAGTCAGGTTCTCGCTTCCCAGACGGCCCGCCAGCACTAGCGGTCCATACATCACGGCTTCGAGCGTCGGATCGCCGGCCAGCGCTTCGACGCGCAGCCCCATGGGTAGGCTGACTTCCACAAGGTCGCCATCCTTCCAGGTTCGGGACAAGGTCAGATAGCTGCTCGGGCTCGCAAACTCGGGCAGAGCTTCGCCGTTCAAACTGATCTTTCCGCCGCGTGTTACCCAGTAAGGGATACGGACGTTCAAGTCCATCTCCACCGGCTTCGCCGTGTGAACCACCAGGCGTGTCTTTCCGTCCTCAGGAAAATCGGTCTCCTGTACCCAGCGGACGCCTTTTTCAGGCCAGTTCAACTCGGAAGCGATGAACAAGTTGACAAACAACCCATGCTCGTCGTGAAAGTAAATCGTGTCGCCAAATTTGGCGAACTCCTCCACGCCCGTGCCCGTGCAGCACCAGAAAGAATCTAAGGGCGAGTGGAACGATTTCCAGTAGCCGCTGCCACCCAGGGGCAAGTAGTAACTCTTCAGCCCGTCGGCGTCCTGCGTTCCGAGGCGGCTGTTAAAGAGGGTGCGTTCATAGTAGTCCATGGCCCGAGGGTCAGCGGTCCAGCCAAAGATGTGCCGGGTCAATTTCAGCATGTTGTAACCGCAGCAACACTCCTCTGTAGTCTTGCCGAGTTCGCCCGCCAACTCGCCGGGGTCGGTGCGCCAATGTTCTTCGTTGCTCGTGCCACCCGTGCAATAGGCGCGCGCGCCGGTGATATCCTGCCAAAAGAAGGAAGCGATTTCGTGGAAGCGAGGTTCGCCGGAGAGTTCATAACGCCGCGCGGCGGCAATCATCTTCGGGATGTTCGTATTGGCGTGCAGGCCTTTCAATTCATCCCGGTGCGCCGCCAAGGGATCGAATACTTTCTTGTGATAAAAGCGGTCACCCACCTCGAGGTAGTGGGAGCTACCAGTCAAGGCGTAGAGGTTGTAGAGCGATTCCATGGTGCCGCCGAACTCCGTTTTCATCACTTGTTGCATCTGCTCGTCGCTGAGCGCTTCGACCCATCGCCCGATCCAGCCGGCCAGGCCTTCGGCAACTTCCAGGGCCTGTTGGTCCCCACAGTGAACGTACATGTCGAGAAGGCCCGCCAGTATCTTGTGCAAGGTGTAAAAGGGAGCCCACACAGGTTTGCCATTTCGCAGGCGATCGAAAAACTCCCTCGGAAACGCGCTCAAATAACCGTCTCCAAGCGCCTGCTGGCAGCGCGCCAGTTGCTCCACCATGCCGATGCCTCGAGTCTTTAATTCATCGTCGCCGACGCTGGCATACATCAGCGCGCAGGCTGAAAGATAATGGCCGCCCGCGAAGTGCCCTCGCAGTTCGCAGTCAGGCTTTTCCCATCCGCCTAAAGGCGTGGCTGAAGAGGGCAGCCCGGCATTCAGTCGAAAGGTGTGCAACAGCCTGTCCTGCGGCAGTGACATCAAATAGCGACGATTGGCTTCCATGCCGTCCTGGAATAGACCCTTTCTCAGCCGAACTTGCGAAGTCGGAAAGGGCTTGACCTTCCAGGAGCTCTTTTCCAGGCTCAGCACGCGCGCCTCCCGGCCGGCGCTTTCAGACATAATAGTGCGAGGAATGCCGCTCGAAGCCGGATTGGGTACGAGAGCTGCACCTGCCAGGGCTGCCGCGGTCGTTGACACAAACTGCCTGCGAGTCATTCCATGGCCAGGTTCCATCATTGCACCTCCAGAAGACGGCTTTTACGCACAACCCACCTTCCTCTTAGCATTCTAGCCTATTGAGTTGAGGTTGTCAAGAGACAGAAAGTACGTTTTGCTTCCCTTCCGCTGCCGACTTATAATGATAATTTTGGGCTGCACCTCAGAGCGCCGGCTGTAAGCAGGGCGAGCAGGGCAGGCATTCCATCAGGGGCCACACGCATGGCTACAGGCCACAACCAAACGCGCAGGAGTATGGCGCCGTCCGCTGCCGCGCGCGATGGGGGCGCTTTAGGCGTCGAAACAGCCGGGATGCAGGGTGATTCGCCTCTGCCAACGGCGAGTGCGGAATCAGGTCTGCTGTCCAGGAACGGCGAGGCGGACTCCATTATCGTGCGTGGAGCGCGCGTCCATAATTTGAGGAATATCGATTTCTCCATACCCCACAACCGGCTGACGGTGGTGACGGGCCTTTCCGGCTCCGGCAAATCCAGTCTGGCTTTTGACACGCTTTATGCCGAGGGGCAGCGTCGTTACATCGAGTCTCTCTCTGCCTACGCTCGCCAGTTCCTTGAACGAATGGAGAAGCCGGACGTTGACGAAGTGGTGGGGATCGCTCCTCCCGTGGCGATCCGCCAGAAGAACACCACTCGTAATCCTCGCTCGACAGTGGCCACAGCCACTGAAATCTACGATTATCTTCGGCTGTTGTTTGCGCGCGTCGGTATCACGACCTGCTACCAGTGCGGCCAAGTAGTGCGCCGAGACCATGTGGATGATATCGCCGACCAGGTCTGCGCGATGGAAGCCGGCCGGCGCTTTTACGTTCTCTTCCAAGTGAATTCGGGTGCGTCTTCGGCCGCATCGGAACCGGCGGCCCACCATCCGGACCGCAGCGATGCATCGCCGCAGTCGCTCTCTGGCCCCGGGGGCTCCGCCGAACTGCGGAGATCCTTCGCTGCGCTCAGGATGACAGAAGCGCGCCCTCCGGTTCACCCACCGACACCGCCGCAGGAATCACTCAAGCCACGATTGTTTGCGCTTCGCCAACATGGGTTCAACCGGCTTTACCAGGATGGGCGTGTTTTCGAATTCTCAACCCCGGAGTCGCTGCTCGAGGTCGATTTCTCTGCGCCCGTCTACGTTCTGGTGGACCGGTTGGCATTGGCGGCAGAGGTCCGCCAGCGGTTGATTGACTCCGTCGAGCTCTGCTTCCGCGAAGCCGGCGAGGCGGTGCTGGAGTTCCTTCCTGCGGAGTCCGGTTCGGTAGAGGCACGCCATGGCGTGCCCGTACAGGAAAACAATTCCGCCGCGGCGCCGCAGGGTGTGCCCGTGCCTCCGGAGCGCCTGGTGTTCAGCGGGCGGTTTGAGTGCAAACGGTGCAAGATCGCGTTTCAAGCGCCTGAGCCAAGCCTCTTTTCGTTCAACAATCCTTACGGCGCTTGTCCGCGCTGCCAGGGTTTCGGCAACACGATCGATTTCGATATGAACTTGGTTATCCCGGACAAGAACAAGACGCTGGCCGCAGGCGCAATAGATCCCTGGACGAAGCCGCGTTACCGCGTGCTTTATAACGACATGAAGCGTGCGGCTCGGGCCAAAGGGATTCCTCTGGATGTTCCTTACTTCCGCCTGGCTCCGGAAGAGCGGACGTGGCTGCTCGAGGGCGACGATGGTTTTCCGGGCATCCGCGGGTTTTTCGATTATCTGGAAAGGAAGAAGTACAAGCTGCACGTGCGCGTGTTCCTCAGCCGATATCGCGGATACACGCTTTGCCCGGAATGCCAGGGGGGCCGGCTGCGGCGCGAAGCCATGCACGTTCTTCTGGGCGGAAAGAACATTACAGATGTCTGCCGCCTGTCGATTCAGGAAGCCTATCCCTTCTTCAACGAACTCCAGCTATCTGCGGAGCAGCAGACGGTAGCTGACAAGGTGCTCGAGGAAATCCGCTCGCGTTTGAAATTCCTCTACAAGGTCGGTTTGGAATACTTGACGCTCGACCGCCTGGCGTCCACGCTATCGGGCGGCGAGTCGCAGCGAATTCAGTTGGCCACGGCGCTCGGTTCCAACCTGGTCGGTGCGCTCTATGTGCTCGACGAACCCTCCATCGGGCTGCATCCCCGTGATACCGGCAGGCTCATTGAAATCCTGAAGACCTTGCGCGACCTCGGCAATACGGTCCTGGTGGTCGAGCACGATCCGGAGATGATGCGCGAGGCGGACAAGATTCTGGACCTGGGACCGGGGGCAGGAGAGCAGGGCGGCCGCTTGGTGTACGAAGGCGGTTTGGCTGGCCTCCTGGCCGACCCTCACTCGCTCACGGGGCGTTATCTGTCCGGCAGCCTCGAGATCCCTTTGCCGGCGGAACGCCGCAAACCTGGAAAGGCCTGGCTGCGCATTCGTGGCGCGCGCGAACACAACCTGAAATCGATCGACGTGGATATTCCGTTGGGGCTCATGGTGTGTGTGAGCGGCGTTTCGGGTTCCGGGAAATCCACACTGGTGCATGACGTTCTTTATAACGCCCTACTTTCACGCCGCGGGGTGCCCGCCCCGCGCGCCCAGTACGAGCGGATCGAAGGCGATCAGCAAGTGGCGGAGGTTGTGCTCGTGGACCAGTCGCCCTTGGGCCGGACGCCTCGTTCCAATCCCGTCACCTATATCAAGGCCTTCGACGCCATTCGGGAAGTGTTTGCCGCGACGCCTGAGGCTCGCAAGCGCGGCTATTCACCTGGATATTTCTCCTTCAATATTCCTGGGGGCCGATGCGAGACCTGCCAGGGGGATGGCACGGTCACGCTGGAGATGCAATTCCTGGCTGATGTTGAACTGGTTTGCGAGGAATGTGGCGGGCGCCGTTATAAACCGAGCGTTCTGGATGTGCGTTATAAGGGAAAAAATATTAATGAAGTATTGCATATGACGGTAAAGGAGGCCCTGAGCTTCTTTGCCGGCCTGCCCAAAGTAATCCAGAAGATCCGGATACTGGACGAGGTCGGGCTCGGCTACTTGCGCTTGGGACAGTCCGCCACCACGCTTTCGGGGGGCGAGGCCCAGCGCGTGCGCCTGGCAGCACACCTGGCCCATCAGGCAGTCGAAAACATGCTCTTCATTTTTGACGAACCGACCACGGGTTTGCACTTCGACGATATTAGTAAGTTGCTGTCCGCGTTTCGCAGGCTGAACGACGCCGGTTCGAGCGTACTCATCATCGAGCACAACATGGACGTCCTGAAAACCGCTGACTGGATCATCGACTTGGGGCCGGAGGGCGGTGATTCGGGCGGTTACGTCGTGGTGGCCGGACCCCCCGAAAGCCTGGTCAAGAATCCGCTGTCTTTCACCGGGAAGTTCCTGGCCAAATACCTGCGAAACCACAAGGGGGCGAAGGAGTAATGCGTGCAAATCTCCGGCCTGCGGCCCCGGGACAGGTCGGTTCACTTAGTTCTGACACTTGGCCCCCCGGGAACGATTCCAGTGATGTTCAGCCGCACGGGAGAGGGCGGTATTGGGAAGAGGCCGGCATCGTTTTTTGTCTTTGCTGTATTCTTCTGGCGCCAGCGACGGCCAAGGAAGGCCTGCTCCAGACCCACGATGCTGACGTACCCACGCTTCTGCACACTGCCCAGGACGCCCTCGGGAAGAAGGACTTTACCGCTGCGGCGGACGCTCTGAAACAAGTGGTTGCAGCCCAACCCACTTTAACCGCGGCTTGGTTCAACTTAGGCTACGCCTACACCGGACTGCATCAGCAAGAGGAAGCTGTCGCGGCGTACCGCAAGGCCGTGGAGCTTGACCCCAATCTTTTTGAAGCCCGCCTGAACCTGGGGATCCTGCTGCTGCAGATGAATAATCCCCAGGCTGCTTTGGAACACTTGGAAAAAGCCGCGACTCTTAAACCGGATCATGTCCGCGCCCAGTTGTACTATGGGAGGGCGCTGGCCTTGACTGGCCAAGGGGAGCGCGCCGAAAAACAGTACCAGGCGGTGTTGCGACTCGATCCCAAGCTGGCCGCGGCGCAGTACGACTTGGGTCAACTCTACCTGCAGCAGAAGCGCTACCCGGAGGCGCTCGGGTCTTTTCAAAGGGTTGCTGATCTGGACCCCGCGCTCTCCCAAGCTCAATTGGGCATGGCCCTGGCTGCGGAGGGACTGAAGGACAAGGACAATGCGGACACTCATTTCGAGCATTACCTTGCCGCCCATCCTGAGGATCTTGATACCCGTTTTCATTTGGCGCGCTTGTACCTCGAGCAAGGCAAGAACGCTCAAGCGTACGAGGACCTCGAAACAGTCTACCGTGCCAAGCCGGACACTGCCGGTCTGGTCGCCGCTCTGGGAGATGTCTGCGCTCTTCTGAAGAAGTATTCGGACTCTGAGAAGTATTATCGTCAGGCGCTGCTCTCTGCTCCAGCGGACGCCGGCCTGCGCAGGGCTTTGGGACAAACCTTGCTGGAGCAGGACAAGCTGACGGAGGCAGAAGCTGAATTTCGAACGGCCTTGAAGGGCAATCCGAGGAGTCGTGAAGCGGCGGAAGGGCTGGCCTCCAGTCTCTATTTGCAGAAACGTTATCAAGAGGCTATCCCGATGCTGGAAGCCCTGGTGCGTGCGCCCAATCCTTCTCCCATTCTCTTTTTCGCGCTCGCCTCCTCTTACGACAATCTGCACGTCGTTCGGAAGGCCCTGGACAACTACGAGCGGTTTCTCCAGCTATCGCAGGGTCAAAGCCCTGACCACGAATGGCAGGCCACACAGCGCGTCAAGCTACTCCGACACCAGTTGCAGAAATAGCTATAATATAGGTATGGTTTGGCGGACGCTCCTCTTGATCGGATTGCTGCTTGCCGGGGCCCCGGTCGCCCTCGCCGGCGCACCATCAGGCCCCTCTTCGGATACCGAAGAGCGTCTGCTGGCGCGGATTCAAAAAGAAGCCGATCCTGTAAAGAAATCCAAGTGCATGACTCGTTTGGCGCGGATCAAGCTGCAGCAGGCCATTGAAGCCTACGGGCATGGGAATATCCAGCAGGGCGTACAGTTCACCCAAGTCTACCTGGGCAGGGTTAAAGATTCGTGGCAACTGCTCAAGAACTGCGGGCGCAACGCCGCGCATGATGTTCGCGGGTTCAAAGAGCTGGACATCGAATTGCGCGAAGACGCTCGGCTCATCGATGACCTGAAACGCCGAGTGTCCTACCTTGACCGTGGCCCCATCGAGCAGACGGGGAAAGACCTTGAGGTCGTGCATGCTGAAGTGATGCAGGCGCTCTTTCCTGCGGCGCGAGCGCCGGAGGCCGCAAAACCTGCGGGCAAGAAGGATTGAAACGTTCGCCGGAGGTATCCTGTTTCGAGTGTGGCGCCGAGCTTCAGGCCGGCGAATGCCGGCCTGAACGGGCTCCCCGGAATAACAGGAGAGGAGGTCTTGACCGTGAAAACACCTCTCATGCTGGTTATCGCGTTCTTCATGCTCGCAGCCGCTCCGGCAACCACGGCCCTGGCGCAAAAGCCGGATTACGTGTCCGATGAAGAAGAAGAGAAGATTCGTGATGCCCAAGCCCCTTCCGAGCGCGTCGAAGTCTACCTTCTCCTGACCCAAAACCGTCTGGATCGAATCGCGTCGTTTCGCAGCAAGCCGATGGATCCTCAGTACGACAACGGCGCTTATATCGACCATTTACTGGACGAGTACATTTCGCTCACCGACGATTTGAAGAATTGGATCCAAGATCAATACGATCGCAGGGGCGACATGCGCAAGGGACTACGGAAGGCTTTGGAAGCGGGCCCTAAACAGCTCCAGGACTTGCGTCGAATTCAGGATGCGCCCGATGCCTACGCCGCCGATTACGCCAAGTCCCTGCGCGACGCCAGGGAAGATTTCACCGATACTCTGGATGGCGCTACAAAAGCTCTCGGCGATCAGATCAAGACTTTTGGAGAAATCAGAGAGGACGAGAAGGCGGATGCTAAGACGGAAAAGGAGCGGACGAAGGAAGAGAAGAAGCAGTCCAAAGAAGAGGAAAAACTGCGCAAGAAGCAGCAGAAGCAAAACCCGCCTGACGAAGACGACAACTAAGCTATCAACCGTCAGCGCTCAGCTATCAGCGAAATCTTTCGCGTGCTGAGAAGGTGTGCAAGAATTGAATGGCATGTCATTCCGAGCGTAGCGAGGAATCTGCATTTGTTTGTTTTCAAGGAAATAAATGCAGATGCTTCGCTTCGCTCAGCATGACAGCGCGATTCTTTCGCACTTTCTGAGAGTTGAGGGCTGAGAGCTGAGAGCTGAAGGCTTGTATGCTCCCTGAACAATTGCCGCTGCCGCTGGCCATTCCGGTCGAGCCCGTCGTGCCGTTCCAAAGGGTCTTCAAGCGGCTACGCCTGGGTGCGGCGATTCCCGGCTTGCGAGTTGAATTTCGTCCCTTTGCAGGTCTGCGCAGCACGATCTGTTTACGGAAGGACCAACTGGAGATTTGCCTTGCCGACGTCTTACAGGATGCGCCGCCGCTGGTGCTGGAAGCGCTGGCTGAAATCCTGCTCTGCAAAGTCTATCGGCGGCGCGCTTCTTGCGAGGCGCGCGAATGCTATTTGGCCTATGTTCTCCGCCCCGGAGTTCGCCATCGGATTGACCAGGCACGGCGTCAACGGGGCAACAAACGCCTGCTGCCCCCCTGTGGCCGCTGGCACAACCTGGAAGAGATATTTCAGCGCTTGAACCAGCAGTTCTTCAAGGGTGAACTCTCCGTAAGCCGGCTAGGCTGGAGCTTGCAGAAGTCACGGAGTACGCTTGGCCATTACGACGCCGGGCATGGAACGATCGTCATCAACCGAGCGCTGGACTCTCCGCAGGCTCCCGTCCACCTCGTCGAATACCTGGTGTTTCATGAGATGCTTCACATGCGGTTCCCGGTGGAGCGCAACGGGCACCGGCGCGTGGTGCATTCGCGCGAATTTCGCAAAGCGGAGCGGGAGTTTCCCAAATTCGAAGAGGCTCGAAAGAGCTTGAAGCAATTCCGCCCCTGAGCCGACGATTCCCCAACTTGTAGGGGGACGGCTTGCCGTCCCCTAACGAACGGGGTAGGGCAAGCCCTACCCCTACACGTTTTCATCCCGACAGCGGGTCCACGCCCGCTTGCATCTTGTCGCGGGTCGATAGAAAATAGCAGCCCTTGCTTGAACGTCAAGGAGGGCCGATTGATGCGGACGCGATTAGGGGTTGTGCTCGCCACAGTTCTACTGGCAGGTATGCTTGTGGTTACGACCAGCTCGAGTTTTGGCTCGCAACCGCTCTCCGTGACCTCTCCGGATGGCAGCCTCAAGGCTGAATTTGAACTGAAAGCCAACCCGCAACCCTATCTGCCCGGCGTGCGAGCCTATTATCGAGTTTCGTACAAGGGGATCCCAGTTCTTCAAGACTCGCCCCTTGGATTGGATTTTGTGGGGTCGCGGCCCATGGATCGAGATTTTGAAATTACAGGCTCGGACCGACAATCGCACAACGACACTTGGGAAGACGCCTTCAATGTGCAACGGCGGGTTCCCGACCATTACAACCAGCTCACGATTCATTTGCGGGAGCGCCAGGCACCGGTTCGTCAATTTGACCTGATCTTCAGGGCTTTCAACGAGGGCGTGGCTTTCCGCTACTTCCTTCCGGAACAGGCGGCCCTCGGCAAGTTCGTGCTGGCAGCGGAGAACACCGGCTTCTATTTCGCCAAGGACTCCTCCGCGTTTTCGCTCAATATGGGGAAATTCAACACGCCCAACGAAGGTGAGTACCGGCACATCGGCCTCGATGAGATCAAGCCTTCCTCGATTATCAACTTACCTTTGTTAGTCCATATTCCCGGCGGCCCCTGGGTGGGCGTGCTGGAGGCTGACCTGACGGATTATTCCGGAATGTATGTGGGCGGCGTTGCGGGCGTGGAGAATGGTCTGGTCAGCAGACTCTCGCCTTCACGCGAAAGGATGGACCAGGCGGTGATCGGCTCCACGCCCAAAAGCACACCTTGGAGGGTTCTCTTGATCAACTCGCGCCCGGGTGCGCTGATTGAGAGTAACTACGTCATTCTCGATTTGAGCGCCCCTCAACGAATCGAGACTTCCTGGATCGAGCCCGGCAAGTCCGCATGGGATTGGTGGTCGGGGAGTTTTGCCAAAAACGTGGATTTCAAGCCCGGCATGAATACGCCGACGATGAAGCACTACGTTGACTTCGCGGCGGAGCACCACCTGGAATACATGCTGGTCGATGCGGGTTGGTATCCGGCCGATGATTACACGCACGCCCTCGACATTCTCCATCACGTTCCGGAAGTGGATATTCCCGGCATCATTGCCTACGGCAAACAGAAGGGCGTGAAGGTCCTGCTCTGGTTGTACTGGAGCGCTTTGGACAAACAGATGGACGAGGCGATGGCGCTCTACGAGACATGGGGAGCGGCGGGAATCAAGGTCGATTTCATGGACCACGACGACCAGGAGATGGTGAACTTCTACGAGCGCTGCGTGCGCAAGGCCGCAGAGCATCATCTGGTAGTGGATTTGCACGGCGCGTACAAACCTACCGGCTTGCGACGGACTTATCCCAATCTTCTAACTCGCGAAGGCGTGATGGGCATGGAATACAACAAGTGGAGCGAGCGCGTCACGCCGGAGCACGACGTGACGATCCCCTTTACGCGCATGCTTGCCGGGCCGATGGACTTCACTCCCGGAGCCTTTAACAACGCGGCACGCGGCCATTTCGTGGCGCGCAACCTCGAGCCCATGTCGCAGGGCACGCGCGCTCACCAACTGGCCATGTATGTCGTTTACCAGAGCCCGCTGGTTATGCTGGCCGATTATCCCGAAGCCTATGACCATAACCCCGGGATGGAGTTCCTTGATAAAGTCCCGACAGTCTGGGATGATACAAAAGTGTTGAACGGCGAACCGGCGGAATACATCACCGTCGCCCGCCAACATGGCGACGCCTGGTATCTGGGAAGCATGACCAACTGGAATGCTCGAGACCTGGAGTTGCCCCTGAATTTCCTGGGCAGATCAGAGTACGAAGCCCGGATTTTCTCGGACGGTCCCGACGCGGAGACGGTGGGCACAAGTCTGGCGATCAGCGGCCAGCGCGTTAAGGCCGGCGACAAACTCCACGTCCACCTGGCGCCGGGCGGGGGAGTAGCGGTAATTTTCACGCCGCAACCCTAATCCACGCGCGTAGCCGCGCAGTCCGGCAGAACCGTAACGCTCTACTCTGCTGGGGGCTTTTCCGCCACCAGACGTTCAACGCGCAGGGTGCGTTCCGGATGCCAGTCGGAGTTTGTGTCCACATCCTCGAAATGCAGGATGCGCCAGGCGAGGAAGGACTTCAACAACTCATTCTGCTTTCCAGCATTGTTGTTTTCATAGACGAAGATACCGTTTGGCCGCAAGGCGCGGGCGAAACGGCCGGCATCTTCAGGTCGGACCTGGCGGACGTAAGTCATGACGATCAGGTCCCACTGCGCCGTCCCCAGATCGAAATCCGCCTCATCCACCACCAGAGTTCGCAGGTGCAGGCCCAGCTTGGTTGCTCGTTCCCGCGCCTGACGAACACCTTCCTCCGAGGGATCAAAGCCCGTAACGTCCCAGCCTTGTTGCGCGAGGAAGATGCTGTTTCGGCCTTGGCCCATGCCGATGTCAAGCGCCGTGCCGGGCCGGCGGCCCTTGATAGCGTTCACCAGTAATTCGGTGGGGGGGTGGACAAAGATGGCCTGGCCGGTGCTATAGACTTTGTTCCAGAAACTGTTGTCGTCTTGCTGTCCCCAGCACCCGCAGCCCGTGCCACCACATGCGAAGAGAACCGTCATAAGGAACTGGCGCCGTGTGCTCAACATGCTGAAATTCTATCACCTCGTCCCGGTGGGCGAAACTCGACGGCCTCCCTCTAAACCCTGCGCTGTCATTCTGAGTCGTCATGAGTCTTCGATCCACCCAACGGAATGAAAATCATCGTCGTCCCCGCGAAAGCGGGGACCCATTGTCGCTCCAATGGATTCCCGCTTGCGCGGGAATGACGTGACTTTCAGGAGCGGAGCGAAGAATCTCGGCAGTTTGCACTTTCCCGCCATACCGGAACTACGGCCCGGATTGCTCGCATCGACAAGCCGCGGGTCACGAAGACAGACGCCCCTTAGCCCTGCCGCCCGCCTCCGTACAGCACGCGCCCGGGTTTTTCTCCAGTGTGCCGCCCCTGGTCGATCACAACTACGCCGTTCACGACGACGTAGGGAATCCCGAGAGGATATAAAAGGGGATTTTGAAATGTGGCCTGGTCGGCAATCTTATTTGGGTCGAAGACGGTGATATCCGCCGCCATACCTGGCCGGAGCAGCCCTCGATCCATAAGACCGCAGACTTGAGCAGGGAATGAAGTCATCTTGCGAATGGCGTCGGGGAGTGTCAGGACTTCTTTCTCTCGAACGTAAACGGCTAGCACGCGCGGAAAGGTGCCGTAGAACCGCGGGTGCGGCTTCCCAATAAAAGCCATTTCCGGGCTGACTGCACTCCCGTCTGAGCCGATTCCCAGCCAGGGTTGTCTCATGGCGAGTTCGACATCGGGCTCGCTCATGCTGAAGTAAACGGCTTCCGCCGAGCCGCCTTCGGATACCAGCAGATCGCACAGAGCATCCAGAGGATCCTTCCCCATTTTCTTTGCCACTTCATCCAGGCGCTGGCCTTCGTACCGTTTATTCTCGGGTTTCTGGAGCGACGCCACGAGCACACCATGCCAACCACCGACGCTCTTGACCTGATCGGATTCCCAGCCCGGCAAGCCTCGGGCGATGGCCTGACGAATCTCCGTTCGAACTTTGGGATCTTTCAACCGCGCCACCACCTGCTCCGAGGCGCCTTCGAGATACTTGGGTGGAACGCACATTTCAAGCCCGGTCATCGAGGCGATGTAGGGATATTGGTCCACCGTGATGTCCACACCTCGATCGCGCGCCGCCTGAACCTCGCTGACCTGCGCGGCCATTTGCCCCCAGTTGGATCGGCCGTCGATTTTGAAATGCAGGATGTGCACGGGCAGGCGGGCTTTCTCACCGATTTCGATGGCCTCGTCGATAGCCCGTCTCCAGTGCTCTCCTTCGCCGCGAATATGACTGGTATAAATGCCGCCATAGCGCGCCGCAACTTTGGCGAGCGAGATCAGTTCCGCCGTACTGGCAAAGGAGTTGGGGGGATAGATCAAGCCGGAGGCGAGACCGATGGCGCCTTCGCGCATCGCTTGATCAACCAAGTCCTTCATCCTTCCCATTTCCTCGGGGCCGGCGGCTTTGTTCACGTTCCCCATCACGTCCATGCGCACCTGTCCGCTCCCGACGTAGGAGGCGATGTTGACGGAACTCCCTTGCCGTGCCACGCGCGCCAGGTACTCACCCAGGGTCGTCCAGTCTCGCGTGAGGCCATAGCGAGACATCTCCTTGTCAAACTCCGGTATGGCAAGGCCAAGGATGGGGCCTGCGGATTCCGACTCTCCCAGGATTTCGGTTGTCACTCCTTGCCGGATTTTGCTCTCCGCTTTACCGTCCACCAGAAGTGTGTAGTCGGAATGACTGTGCAGGTCGATAAAACCAGGACAAATGATTAGTCCGCCGGCGTCAATCACGCGCTGCGCTGCCGCATTTGGCAAGCGGCCCACGGCGGCAATCTTTCCATCCTTGACGGCGACTGAGCCCTCGAACCATGGACTCCCGCTGCCATCGAGAATGTGGCCGTTAATGATCAGGAGGTCGTATCCGGACTCTGCAGCCAGGTGTCGCAAGCCCAGCAAGCCGGCTGATGCCATCAGAATGCCGAAGGCCAATGCTTTCGCCATCCGACTGCGCTTCAGGTCTCTGGTACCCGAAATTGTCATACCCACCTCTTTGCAGCCCTCGAGACAAGTCCCACCACAGAGGCCACAGAGATGCCGGAGAGGATACCTGCGCCGTTCCCGGTGAGCTCTGTGCTCTCTGCGGTGAGCCTTTCAAATCATACCGGCAGGCAGGATTAAGGTCTATACTGACCTTGGAGGGTTTTCCTGTCCATGGCCTATTGTCCAAGCTGTTACACGGAATACGTGGAAGGCACAAAAATCTGCGAAGATTGCGGGGCGCCGCTCTTGCCGGGCTCGCCTCCTCAGGTGCCGAGTGCAGGCTCGGCTGACTCCAAGCTTGTGGCCGCGCGTGTCTTTACTGGCGCGACCGCCTTGATGGACGTCGAGATGGCCAAGAACATCTTGCAGGACCAAGGCATTCCGTCAGTCGTGTCGGGTGAGTTTTCGGCGGAACTGTTGCCCGTGTTGGATGTGCCGCTGCTGGTTCGGGAAGAGGATGCCGAACGCTCAGCCCGCATTCTCCGGGATTATTTCGAGGCGGAGACAGAGAGCCAGGAATCCGCGGAATGAAATGAAACAGCAAGCTGAGGGGAGCTGAGGGGCGACTGAGAAAGAACGAGGAGTTTTGTCCAGTTGCGGCCACGGCGCGCTGACCACCGTTCACCTTCAACCGGTCACTGCGCGCCGTGCGACGAATCCCCTTCTGCAACGATTTCCCTTTGCATGCGAGCGATCGCTTTATGAATGTCTTTGGCTTCTCGCGCGTCTTTGGCGGAAGGAAGCTCGTCCAGGTATTTCTGATACGCGTCCAGTGACTTCTTCCATTGCCCCATTTTCTCGTAGACTCTGCCTAGTTCCCGGAATGCGGGCGCGTAATGCGGATCGGTTTTCAACGCTTCCTGAAATCGGCTCAGCGCCGCTTTGTATTTTCCCCGCCGCAGGTAAAAATCCCCAATCTCCACCGCTTTCGACGCTGAATCCGACGGCAATGCCCGCACCGGATCATTTTTTGGGGTGGCAGGCTTCGTAGGCTGCTGCTGTGCGTAAATGATTGCTCCACTCGCGCCAAGCACGAGGAATGAAACCAAATTTACCCAAAGTCTCCGTCGCATAAAACCAATTCTCCCCCTTCCACACGCGGAGTGTCAATACAGCTTCGCCGACCCTAATCCGTCGAGAACGCGTGGGTTGGCGGCAAAGCAGTAGGGGCGAGGCGCCGCCTCGCCGCCACTGCGCCGGCGGGCGCATACGTCTGCCGGTGCCCAAATATGCAGATTTCTGCATATATGTGTCAAAATGCTACGCTTTGGACCCTGATTTTCACATTGTGGAAGCTCCTCGTCTCGCCAACTCCTTGATTCCATTGCAATAAATATTTACTTTCTCATTATTCTCAGCTTTTGCCACTCTCTCATTTTCTTTTGATAGGCTGGAAGATGGGGGATTGTGTCTGCGCTTCGTGGTTTCGGGGCGCATACATCCTGACAGGATGGAGCTGTGAATAAACCAACTACCTGTCATCCTGAGCGAAGCGAAGGGTCTCCGCAGTTTCCCGCGGTTCAATGGCTTACGAACAACTGCAGAGATCCTTCGCTTCGCTCAGAGTCTGTGATTTTTTTGGATTTTTGGCCATTTTCGAGCACTTAACTCATTTGTTATCAATGGCACTTTTCGGCAACATTCAAAAAAATCACGCTCTCTCAGGATGGCACATTCCGCTCGATTGGAAAGGAAACGAGACATGGAAGATTCAAATGCTAACCCGGCGACAAGCCCATCGCCAACCGCCAGGCGCTCCGGCGGCCCACGCACGGCAGAGGGCAAGCGGCGCTCCTGCCAGAACGCCCGCAGGCACGGCCTCTACACGGACGAGCGGTTCCTGGAGAGCGCTGCCCTGGAACTGGGCGACGACCCGCGGCAGTTCCAGCGCCTGCTGAATGGGCTCATCGAGGCGCGGCAGCCCGTGGGGGCTCTGGAAATGGCCCTGGTGGAAGACATCGCTCTGGTGCTCTGCAAGAAGGCGCGGGCGGACCGCTCGGAACTGGCCGTGCAGGTCTCGAACCTGCACCAGCACG
>Ga0326727_10009550_pt1 | contig 23773 bp, 15 predicted proteins | sample MB2enrmetagenome_FD_207643 | JGI IMG/M metagenome (GOLD analysis project Ga0326727, IMG submission 207643) | Lab enriched peat soil microbial communities from McLean, Ithaca, NY, United States - MB29MY | ecosystem: Environmental > Terrestrial > Soil > Wetlands > Peat | place: USA: New York... | reverse complement strand
CCCACAAGTGGAAAGCTGACAGCTGATAGCTGATAGCTGATGGCTAAATATGGATGCCGAAATCATTGCCGTCGGTTCAGAACTCCTGACCCCCCAACACACGGATACCAACTCCCTTTACCTCACGGAAAAACTCAACAGCCTGGGAATCCTGGTGCGGTTCAAAACCATCGTGGGGGACTCAAAGGAGGACCTGGCGGCGGTGCTGCGCGCGGCGCTGGAGCGCTCACCCCTCATCGTGCTGACCGGCGGCTTGGGGCCGACAGAGGATGACTTGACGCGCGACGTGGTGGCGGAGGTTCTGGGACGCCCTCTGCACGAAGTCGCGGAAGTGCGCCAGCGCATTCAGGACCGCTACGTGCGCCTGGGCCGCGCCATGCCGGAAAACAATCTGCGCCAAGCCCAAGTGCCGGAAGGCGGCGAGTGGCTGGAAAACCGCAACGGCACAGCACCTGGAATTTGGATCGCGCACGCCGGCAACATCGTGGTGCTGTTACCGGGCCCGCCCCGCGAACTCGAACCCCTGTTTGATGCCACGTGTGTTCCGCGCCTGGAACGTGTGGCTTCCGGAGCGCGAATCAAAACGCGGGTTTACAAAGTGGTGGGACTGCCGGAATCGGAGGTCGACCAGCTTATTGCCCCGCTCTATCGTCCTTATGCCAACCCCACCACCACCATCCTCGCCTCGCTCGGCACCATTGAAGTCCACTTGCGCGCTCGGGCCGCGACCGACCAGGAAGCGGAAACTCGGTTGGCCGAACTCGGCGACAAAATCGAATTGGCTCTCAGCGACCACGTCTATTCCACCAAGGGCGAGAGCCTGGAAGAAATCGTGGGCATGTATCTGGTGATGCGGCAGAAAACCCTGGCCGTGGCGGAAAGCTGTACCGGCGGCTTGCTGGCCGAACGCCTGACGCACATTTCCGGAAGCTCCAGCTACTTCCTGGGCGGCGCCGTTTGTTATACCAATGAAATGAAAACCCGCTGGGCGGGAGTTCCGGCGGACCTGATTCAAGCTCATGGCGCCGTTTCCCAACCTGTCGCCCAGGCGCTGGCGGAAGGCGTACGCGCCCGCACCGGCGCCTCCATTGGGTTGGGAATCACCGGGATTGCCGGCCCCACGGGAGGCAGCCCCGAGAAACCGGTGGGACTGGTTTTCGTCGCCCTCGCCGATGAGCGCGGAACGCAGGTCCGGGAGTTTCATTTTCCCGGTTCACGCGACCGCGTGCGCCACTGGGCCACCCAGATGGCGCTGGAAATGGTGCGGAGGAGAATCAGGGACTAGGGGTTAGGGATTAGGGGTTAGGGATTAGGGGTTACGGATTAGGAATTATGGATTCGGAAGCCTGCTTCCCTAACCCCGAATCCCTAATCCCTAACCCCGAAACACAACCATGCGCGCTTTCATTGCCATCGACCTGCCTGAACGCCTTCGTGCCGCGCTGGCGGAAGCGCAGGAAGTTTTCCGCAGCGCTTGCCATGACGCGCGCTGGACGCGGCCGGAGGGCATTCATCTGACCCTCAAATTTCTGGGTGAGATCTCCGACGCGCAAACCAAACAGGTGGTGGAAGCGCTGGCGCAAATCGGCCCGTTCGAGCCGTTCTTCGTGGAAGCGAAAGGGTTCGGATTTTTCCCCCAAGTGCACCGGCCGCGCGTGTTCTGGGCCGGGGTCGAAGCGCCGCCGGCGCTGGCGGAGCTCGCGGCCCGGGTGGAGAGCCGCATGGAGAAAATCGGGTTTGCGCGCGAGGACCGTGCCTTCAACCCCCACCTGACTCTGGCGCGCTTTCAGGTGCCGCGCCCACAGCCGGCACTGGAGGCCGCGGTCGCCGCGCGGGCCACTGACTTGCTGGGGAAGTTTGAAGCCTCGGAATTTTTCCTGTTTGAAAGTAAACTGTCACCGCAAGGGGCGCAGTACCGGAAAGTGCTGCGCTTTCCGCGGACGTGAAAGAACGAAATTCGAAGCTCGAAATTCTGTCCGGGATTCGAATTTCGGTTTTCGAGTTTCGTTTTTGCTTGAGTTCGACACAGAAGAACATGATCGCTGCCCTCACTCCATTTTTCGCTTACCTGCTTGGCTCCATCCCCTTCGGCTACCTCATTGTCCGCTGGCAAAAGGGGGTTGATGTGCGGAGCACAGGCAGCGGCTCCACGGGCGCCACCAATGTAATGCGGAATCTTGGAATCATCGGCTTTGTGGCCACCTTCATCCTGGACGTGGGGAAAGGAACTTTCGCCGTCCTGCTGGCATCGCGGCTGACCTCCGGCCATGCGACATGGATTCCCCTCTCGGGCAACCCGCGATGGATTGCCCTCTCGTCGGTGGCGGCAATTCTGGGCCACTGCTTCCCCGTCTGGCTGAAATTCCGCGGGGGCAAAGGCGTTGCCACGGGCGTGGGAGTCTTCATTGCCCTCGCTCCGCTTCAGGTCGCGCTGGTGCTGGTCATCTTCACCATCATCGTGGGGATTTGGCGTTATATTTCCCTGGGTTCGATTGTCGCCACGGCGGCGTTTCCGCTCCTCGTGTATCTTATGAAACATCCGCCCCTGCCGATTGTTCTTGGCGCTGCGGGCAGCGCGCTGGTTATCATCGCCATGCACCACGCTAATATTCACAGGCTGTTCAGTGGGACGGAGAGTAAGGTGGGAAAGAAGAAGGTAGGAGTCAGTGGTCCGTAGTCAGTTGTCCGTTGCCCGTGGCCACAAAATGGGTACAGCAAGATGGGGTTTCTGTAGTAACTCATGACTCATTTGGGGTGCAGGCAGCCCATCCTGCCACAGACAACTGACAACGGACTACTGACAACTGACAGTTCTTTATGAAACACATTGCGACAATCGGCGCGGGTAACTGGGGGACGGCCTTGGCGGCGACGCTCGCGCAATTGGGCCACGCCGTGACGCTCTGGGCTTATGAACCCGAGGTGGTGGAGAGCATCCGCTCGCGGCATGAAAACGCGCTTTTCATGCCCGGAATCAAGCTGCCGGAAAATCTTTCCGCCACGGGTGATCTGGGGCAAGCCCTGGCGGGCACGGAAATGGTGGTTACCGTCATGCCCTCGCACGTTTGCGGGACAATTTTTCAGCAAATGCTCCCGCACCTGCGGCCCGAGATGATATTCGTGAGCGCCACCAAGGGTTTGGACACCATCCGCTTGATGCGCATGAGTGAAGTTATCCGCAGCGTGGTAGGCGAATCGTTCCCGCCCCGCCTGTGCGTGCTTTCCGGACCCAGCTTTGCCAAGGAAGTTATGCGCGGCGACCCCACCGCCGTGGTGGTGGCTTCTGACGACCGCGACGCCGCGCAACAGGTGCAGCGTGAATTCGCTTCGCGGGCGCTACGCCTTTACACTTCGAGCGACGTGGTAGGAGTGGAATTGGGTGGCTCGGTGAAGAATGTGATTGCCCTCGCCGCCGGGGTGGTGGAAGGACTGGGGCTCGGGCACAATCCCACCGCCGCGCTGATTACGCGGGGGCTGGCGGAGATGACTCGCCTGGCCTGCGCCTGCGGAGCGAAACGCGAAACCCTCGCCGGCCTCGCCGGCATGGGCGACCTGGTGCTGACCTGCACCGGTGACCTCAGCCGCAATCGCACGGTGGGCGTGGAGCTCGGTAGAGGGCGCAAACTGGCTGATATCATCGGCTCCATGCGCATGATTGCGGAAGGCGTAAAGACCACCGCCGCCACCGTGGCACTGGCCAAGAAGCTTCAGGTGGAGATGCCCATCACCCAGCAAGTCCACAGAATCTTGGAAGGAGAAGTTTCCCCGCGCGAGGCCATCCGCGAACTGATGGAGCGATCACTCAAGGAAGAATGAAAGAGTGAAAGGTAAAGGGTAAGGGATAAAGGGTAAACGATAAAGGACCTTCGGGATGAGGTGCCTGCTGTGGTGCTCAGCCTTTATCCTTTACCCTTAAGCGTTAGTTCGCCTGCGCCACCGTGCTCTTACTGCAATACTGGTTGAACGCTTTGGTCAGATCTTCGGCGATGGCGAAAGGATCGCGCCCTTCAATTTCTCTCCGCTCCAGCATATAGACCAGCTTGCCGTCGCGGAGCAAGGCGACGGAGGGCGACGATGGTGGGTATCCGGTAAAGTAGGTGCGTGCCTGGGTGGTTGCATCGGTGTCCTGACCCGCAAACACCGTCGCCAAAACCTCGGGGCGCGCCTTGTTTTCGAGCGCCATGGCAACGGCCGGGCGTGCTCTTCCTGCCGCGCAGCCGCAGATGGAATTGACCACCACCAGCACGGTGCCGGTGGATTTCGTCAAGAGCGCATCCACCTCTTCCGGCGTACGCAATTCCTGAAAGCCAATACTCGTAAGTTCATGCCTCATGGGCGCCACAAATTCGTCTGGATACATAATGAATCCTCCTGATTACCGCGGCACCCCGCCTCGGATCGCCTCCTCCGAGGCCGATTCCGAACCCTGGCAGTTCGCCGGGCGCTTGATAATTACAAATTGTCCTGGTTGCCCTGAAAACAACCGGCTTTGATTATACCATTTTCTCGCGTGCCCTGAATCGTGGCGGTCAGACGGAGCATCAAAACAGGGTCGCGACCTGACACCGCACCAGGCCACCGTCTTGATACTCAATGTGATGCAGGTCAAATCCCAAGGTGCCAGGCGTTCACAACCTATTGATTTCAAGCCCGCAATTGCCTAAGATAGGGTTATAGGGCCGCAAATGAAACAAAAGAGAACGCGCGTCCGGATCCTCTACGTTATTCTGCTGATCCTGATCGGCATCACTGTAGGTCCACTCTGGTTTTACGGATCAAAAATGATGTCGATGAACCGGGAACGGCTGGAGACGCAGGAAGGCATCCTTCAGACGATCACCTCCCAATCACTCTCCCAAGTCATTTCGCTTTACATGGAGAACTTGAACCAACAGTTAAAAGAGTTCTTTGACACCGTGGTGCCGCTGGCGACGCACATTCCCGCCGCCAAATACTCTTCCGATCAGGACCTGCGCGTGGCGCTGGAAGGCTTCGTGGCGGACCGGCCGGCGGTTCTCTATGCCACCGTGCTGAATGACCAGGCCCGGGGAGTGCAGGCGCAGGCACGCAACTTCAACGCCGGACGCGACCCCTTTCTGGCCAAATCTCTGGAGGCAGCCTTCACCGCCGCCCAACAGGGGCAAGAGTACCGGAGCAACCCCATTACGGTGCCGGATGCGAAAGATGTAGTCATGGTGATGGCGGAACCTATCAAGCAGAAGGACCAGTTCCTGGGCATGGTCGCCACCGTCGTCACCCTCAAACCGATTACCCAGGAGTTGGTGGATGCCAACGAGCGGTCGGGCGGCTTGGAAGCTTATGTGGTGGACAACGCCGGCCACTTGGTCACGTCGTATGACCCCGACCAGTTCGCCGGAATGGATATGGTGGCCATTCCCATTGTGCAGAAGTTCCTCGGGGCAGGGCGCGCACGCGTGGCGGAGACTTCCGCCTTCCCCTTACAAAAGGGCAACGAGACGGTGATGATGCTCGGCACCTACGCGCCCACGCAAAAGTTAGGCTGGGGGGTGATCGTCCAAAGGAAAACCAGCGAAGCGTATGCCACCGTCACCGAAATGGGCCGCCAGACCTTCCAGTGGGGCCTGCTGCTCGTGGTGCTCGCCTTGGTAATCGGCTTCCTGGCCGCCAAGACGATTACCTATCCCCTCGATTTGCTGACGCAGACAGCCCGCTCCATCGCCCAACGTGACTTCACACAGCGGGCGGAGATCAGCAGCCGCACCGAAATTGGCGAACTTGCCGCCACCTTCAACCAAATGGCCGAGGACATTCAGCGCTACATCGGCAATTTGAAGATGGCCTCCGAGCAGAATCGCCAACTGTTTATCGACTCCATTGAAATGATCGCGGCCGCGGTCGACGCCAAGGACCCGTACACGAAAGGCCATTCCGGGCGGGTTTCGCAATTCTCCGTCATCCTGGCGCGGGAGATTGGCCTGCCGGAAGAGGAAGTGGATAAGATTCGTGTCTCCGCCACCCTGCACGACGTCGGCAAAATCGGCATTGAAGACCGCGTCCTCAAAAAGCCCGGCGTGCTCACCAACGAAGAGTTTGAAATCATGAAGCGGCACACGGTGATGGGTTATGAAATCGTGCGCCAGGTCAAACAGCTCACGGAAATGCTGCCCGGCATCCGCTGGCACCATGAAGCGCTGAACGGCCGGGGCTATCCCGATGGCATCAAGGGCGATGAGTTACCGCTCATGGTGCGCATCATCGCCGTGGCCGATACCTTCGACGCCATCACCACCGACCGGCCTTACCAGGCGGGCTCGGAATTTCCCAAGGCGCTCGAAATCCTGCGCAAGCACGCAGGCACCAAATACGACCCCATCGTCGTCGACGCCATGGATTCGGCTCTCGCCAAGGGCAGCCTGGCCAAATTTGAATCTCGGCGGCGAACTGTGGCCGCGGCTCCCGCTGATCCGGTCAGCCTGCCTCACAGTTGACACAGCAGGAAACAGGAGTCAGGGATTTGGCGTATCGGCTGGGTAGAAGCGGCCAAGGACAAATTATAAATGGTAAGTGATAAATGGTAAAAGGGAGTGAAGTTTGAATTTACCATTTACAATTTACATTTTCTGCTCGCACGGACTCTTGACTCCTGACTCCTTCCTCCCAACTCCTGCTACAATAATCCCCTATGATTTCCCTGTTTGGTTCCGGCAATAAAGAAGAGAAGAAGTCCGGCTTTCTGGATCGGCTGAAGCAGGCCGTGGCTTCCACCAAAGCGCAACTGGTTGAACGGATCGAAGAGATTGTCGAGAGCAAGGCGGCGCTGGACGCAACGGTGCTTGACGAACTGGAAGCGACCCTGATCACCGCTGATCTGGGAGTGCGCACGACTCAGGAAATAGTGGGCAGGCTGAGACAGCAAATCAAAGAGGGCAAGCTGCGGGAGACCGCGCAACTGCGCCCCGCCGTGGAACAGGGGATTCTGGCGATTCTGGAAAAATCCGGCGCGGGCTCCGCGGCCCCCCAGGCTAGACAGCCGCCGCCCGGCATGCCCGCCGTCATCTTTGTGGTGGGCGTAAACGGCGTGGGGAAAACCACCAGCATCGCCAAGCTGGCCCATTACTTTATGCAGCAGAATCGCCGCCCCCTGCTCTGCGCCGCGGACACCTTCCGCGCCGCCGCCAACGAGCAGTTGGAAATCTGGGCGGGACGCCTGGGCATCGAGATGATCAAACAGAAATCCGGTGCGGACCCGGCGGCGGTTCTCTTTGATGCCCTCGCGGCCGCCAAAAATCGGCATCCCGATGTTGTGATCGTGGATACGGCCGGGCGCTTGCACACCAAAACCAATTTGATGGCGGAACTGGAGAAGATGTGCCGCATCGCCGCCCGCGAAATCCCCCGCGCCCCGCACGAGGTGCTGCTGGTGATCGATGCCACCACGGGGCAGAACGGACTGCAGCAGGCGCGGCAGTTCGTCGACCACGGCGGCGCTACGGGCATCATCCTGACCAAGCTCGACGGCACCGCCAAGGGCGGCGTGGTGATCGCCATCGCCCGCGAGCTCGGCTTGCCCATTCAGTTTGTCGGCGTCGGAGAGAAGATCGACGACCTGCTGCCCTTTGAACCCCGGGAATTTGTGGAATCGCTTTTTGAGGCGTAACCGCCGCGCCCAGCCCGATTGTGGATATTCCGCAAATAAGCGCTAATCCCCGCTACTGGGAAATCGCAGTTCACGCCCGCCTCGGACATTTTGGCGTGTCTGGACTTTTTCGCTAGTCTTTTTGACTAGATGTACGCCCAGAACGATGGGCTCCATTTAGTAGGCTAAAATAATCCTTGACAACGCCGTTTTCGAGTGTAGAATAGCTTGAGGGCTGGTACGGAAAAGAACAAGTCCGCGGAATCGGTGTGGGCGCCGAAGCCCCAAGTACGGCGGACATGCGGAGTTATGGGATTTCAGCAGTCTGAGAATATATTGTAGAAAACAAATATGGTTAGAGGTTTTTTCCGATGCGGGATCGAAAACTCATGTCTATGAAAAGCAAGGAGTTATTTGATTCCGAAGGGGGTTCTAGAGGGCAAAAAAGGGGGACCCCCGAAAATGAAGGTATTTCTTTAGATGTATATGAAAACAAACGTAGAAAAATTTGACATTTCCGGTTTGCTTAGATGTGTATGAAATCAAAGTACTTACAGATTTCCTCAGAATATGTTTATGAAAGGAAAGGAGAAAGCTGTTGATTGCGAGATCGATGAAAAGGAAATTCATTGATTGGGAAATCGGGAAGCCGGGCCAATGAATTCTGCTCATCCCAAACCCATGCCCATAACCACGGTCATTTTCGACTACGGATGCGTGCTCAGTTTTCCGCCGGGCACCGCGGACTATGAGCCGTTGCGCGCCGCCCTCGGGGTGGAGGCGGCGGCCTTCCAGGAATATTACTGGCGACATCGCGAGGCCTACGACATCGATGCGCTCGACACCACCGCCTACTGGCAGGGGATTGGGCGCGACGCAGGCCTCACCTTCTCGCCTGAGCAGATTCAGAAGCTCGCCCTGCTGGACTGCCACCTCTGGGGCAGGCCCGATCCCGTCATGGTGGAGTGGGTGCGCGTGCTCCACGCGCGCGGATGGAAGACCGGCGTGCTCTCCAACATGTCGCGAAACGTGGGCGGCTACCTCCGCCGGACGTACCCATGGTTTGAGCTCTTCGACCATCTCTGTTTTTCCAGCGAGCTGGGAATCGGCAAACCCGACGCCGCGATTTATCACGTTTGTCTGAAGGCGTTGGGCGTGCCCGCGGAGCAGGCACTGTTCATCGACGACCGCGAGGTGAATATTACAGCGGGGCAAGCATTGGGAATGCCCGGGGTCCTGTTCCGCTCGGCCGAACAACTTCTGCCGGAGCTCGAACCCTACGGACTGGCCGAGTCTCTGGCGGAAGCGCAGGCCCGCGCCAAGTGAGCGGCACGCGTTTCGGAGTGCGGCGACTCGTCGCTGCTTTCAATCGCCGCAACTCGATGCGGCGAGTAGTCCGGCGGGCTGCGGCGATCAATCCGGCTGTCCGCAGCGATGGGTTCGGCGGCCGCAGCAGTCAGTCACTGCCGCCACCCGCGGCGACACACGCGCCGCTGACGAGTCAGCGGAGGAAAAAGCGGGAGCGAGCTCCCGCACTCCGAAACTCCGCTCCCCCCGGCGGGATGCGAGCACTCGCTAGTTTGGACAGCCGCGAGGTAAACTCGCCGCCACAGATTTTGAAAGTGCGCCAAGCAACCCGCACCCGCTCGCACACCTCTGAAATAGTTGTAGAATAGGTGCCTATGCGGAAATCACTCTCTCTTCTCCTCGCCCTGCTGGGGCTCTTTGATTCACTCTACCTGCTCTGGATTTACACCTCTCCAAACCGGACGATGATCTGCCTGGGGACGGGCTGCGACGCGGTCCGTCTGAGCGCTTATTCCCACTTTCATGGCGTGCCCATGCCGGTTTTCGGAGTGGCGGGCTACATCGTGGTGGCCTTGCTGATCGTGGCGGAAACGCTGGCGCCCGCGGCGCTGGCCATCGAGGTCCGCTATGCGCTGGCGGGCGCCACGGGGTTCGGTTTTCTCTTTTCACTGTACCTCGAATACCTGCAAGGGTTCGTGATTCACGCTTTCTGCGCGTGGTGCGTAACCTCGGGATTGGTGATGACCGCGCTCTGCGCCCTGGCCATCTACAATCTTGTTCACGCCACGCCGGAAGCCGATCCGGCGGCGCAACTCGCCCAGATGCGCAAATATTTCGTAGTCGGCATAGCAGCGTGGCTGATCGGCATTCCGGCTTTCTACGAGCTTGCCACCCATGGCGAACCGCCTCCCACGCCGCCCCCGTCCCCGACGGAAACCACGGCGGAAAAACTGGTGAGGCCCGATAGCCACGTGGCGGGCAATCCCCAGGCGGCCGTGACGGTGGTGGAGTTTGGAGATTTCGAATGCCCCGTCTGTGGGACCGAGGAACCGGTGGCGGAAAAAATCCGCGCCAAGTATGGAAACCGGATTCGCTTCGTGTTCCGGCAATTTCCCCTGATCCACATTCACCCTTTCTCCCAGCGCATGGCGGAAGCGTCCGAGTGCGCGGGTGAGCAGGAAAAGTTCTGGGAGGCCGTGCACGAGATTTATTCCCGGCAAGACGACTTGAGCGAAGACGGATTGAAGCATGACGCGGCCGCAATCGGGTTGGACCCAGGCAAGTTCAACCAGTGCATGGCCGGCGGCGCGGAGACGGCGCGCGTCAATCGGGACCACGCGGATGGAGTGGCGCTGGGCGTGAATGGAACGCCCACCTTCTTCGTCGGGCGCCAGGCGATCGCGGACGTGCCGGATTTCGACGAGTTCTCGCGGGCCATCGATCTGGAACTGGAGGCCGAGGGAGTAGAGTCACCCTCCGCCGCCGCGCCGCCCGCGGCCCCTGCATCGCCCACCGCCCCTTCCTCACCCGCCGCATCGGCGCCGGCGGAAACGAAAAAGGCCACCCAACCTGAACCTACCCCCTCGCCAGCCGCGCCCGCGAAAGCAAGCAGCGAACCCGCCCCTTCGGGAATGGGCTTATTCGGATCATCGCCGGGCGGCCAGCTATCAGGTTTCTCGTCCGACCTGGGGACGTGCAGCGAAGCCGAGGCCGCCAAGAAACAACCGGCCTTGATTCACACCGACCGGCTGCGGGAAATCCTGGCGGGAAATCCCAAGCCGCTGTTTGTGGATGTCCGCCCCACCAAAGAGTACGCCGCGGGACAAATCCCCGGGGCCATCAATATTCCCCTGAACGACCTGCCCAAGCGTTGGAGCACCCTGCCCAAAGACCGCGTCATCGTCTTCTATGAAAGCGGGAAATCTGCCGGGGACATTTGCGCCTCCGGCCGCAAGGCAGGAAGTTACCTGCTGGAACAGGGCTACGCGTTCGACCATGTCAAGGTGTACCAGGAGGGACTCGCCGGCTGGCAGAAAGCCGGCCTCTAACCGTTTCTCGGCCAAGCGGATTGCGGATTGCCTTAAATCGTGTATTCCGGCAGTGGCCGATGACAGATTGTCCTACCGCGATCCTCCGCGGGCATAGGGCACTTCCACACATAGGCTGTTTTTCGTCAAAGTGCCAGGCGTGGAGGGACTCACGACGATTAGTAAACGCTGGGCGACCAGGGAGGATCCGTCTTGCTGGCCTCTGTTCGGGAGACCAGCCAGTAGCGCGGTCATGCTTGCCCACGACCGCGGCTTTTCTGGCCGATAACGGAGCAACGAAATGAGCCCGAAGCGCGACCTAAACCATCATTGAGGACAAGCATGAAAAGAAGAACAGCATTGAAATTCATCTTCGCTCCGGTCGCGATGAAGGTAAGAACGGCGCTGGGCGGTTGGCCGTTATCAGCGGGAATCCCCGCCAGTTCGCAATTGTGGGTGGAAGATCGCGAGGAGGCAGAGGCCGGCGAACTGGCGCTGGTATCGGGCGGCCAGACGACGGACATTTACGTTGACCCAGCCGACTTCGAGGTGGTCAAGATTGCGGCCAGCCTCATGGCGGACGACATCGAACGAGTTACCGGGAAGCGGCCCGCCATAAAATCCGATGCCACCCAACTCGGAGCGAATGCCGTCATCGTCGGGACGCTCGGCAAATCCCGGCTCATCGATCGAATTGCCGCAGCGGGGCAGCTTGATTCCAGCCGCATCCAGGGGCGCTGGGAAGCGTACGGCATCAAGCTCGTCCACAAGCCGTTGGCCGGGGTCGCGAAAGCGCTGGTGATCGCGGGCAGCGACCGGCGTGGAACAGCTTATGGAGTCATGGAGATCAGCCGCCGCATAGGAGTCTCGCCCTTTTACTGGTGGGCGGATGTGCCTGTCCGGAAGCGGCCGAACCTGATCCTCGGCGTGGGCAACGCACAAATCTCGGCCTCCCCTTCGGTCAAGTATCGGGGCATTTTCATAAATGATGTGGGGTGGGGATTTCTACCTTGGGACTTGGGTACGTTTGACCCGGGCAACGACGTGGGGCCAAAGACGCACCGAAAGATTTTTGAACTCATGCTGCGGTTACGGCTCAATTATCTTTGGCCCTCGGGGGGGCAGAGCCATGAGTTTGGCGCCGTGCCCGGGAATAGCGCATTGGCCGATGACTGGGCAGTGGTGATGGGGGCCTCGCACGCCGAGCCTCTGCTGCGGAGCCCTGCTTCCTGGAACGTCAAGACCGACGGGCCGTGGGACTATCCCACCAACCGCGCACGCATGTTGGCGTTTTGGAAAGAATGGGCACAAGCGCGAGGCAAATACGAAGCCGTATGGACGGTCGGGCTGCGCGGGAACGGCGACCTGCCGATGATCGGCCAAACCGAGGCCGGCCAGATCGCAATCCTGAATCAGGCACTTAGCGACCAGCGTGAGTTGCTGCGCGAGTATGTTGTTCCGGGGCGCGACGGAAAAGTTCCTCAGGCCTTTGTTCTGTACAACGAGGTATTACGCGTTCTTAACGACGGGTTGCAGGTTCCCGCGGACGTGACCCTGGTGTGGCCGGATGACAACTGGGGTTACGTTCGCCAACTTCCGAACGCTGCCCAGCAGGAGCGGCCGGGCGGCGGCGGCGTCTATTACCATGTCGATTACAGTGGTCAGCCCCATGACCATTGCTGGTTCAGCGCGACTCCGCCCGCCCAGATCTGGGAGGAAATGCGCAAGGCCTGGGACAACGGCGCCAGGACGCTCTGGGTGGTGAACGTCGGCAAAATCAAGTCACAGGAAATCGATACGGATTTCTGGGCGCGATTCGCCTGGAACATCGACGAATTCGGGCCGGAATCACAGCCCGCTTATCTGAAGAATTTTGCCGAGGAGTCGTTTGGCCGGGAAAACGCCGATGAGATCGCGTCCATCCTGGCGGAGTTCTTCCGCTTATGTTCCATCCGCAAACCCGACACCATGGGCAGCGCCTTATGTGTCACTCGGCCCCACATCATACGTAGCGTCTGGGCGGCCGCATTGCCATCGGAATTTGCCGATCTTTTGCTGCGCCAGTATCAATCCCTGCTGGAGCGCGCTGAAAAGGTCGCGCCGACACTTCCCGAGGAAGCACGCGACGCATATTTTGAGCTGGTTCTGTACCCGGTCAGGATGCTCTGCGCGAGTGGTTCAACTTTCATCAACTACGAACGCTATCTCAAGAGCTTGGACGACCCGATCAATTCTCGCGAGTATGCGGAGGCGGTCAAACGGTGGAACCGGATAGTTCTTGAGAATACCGACTACTACAACACTCGCCTTGCAGGGGGAAAGTGGAAACGCATGATGACCCTGGGCGGCAGCGACTCCGGCTTTTGCGCCTTGTACAAACTTCCGAATATCGACAGCACCGCCGCCGGGCAGATACCAACTGCTACCGTAGCGGAGCAGACAAAGTGGAGCGCCGCCGCCGAGTTTCCCACTGGCAAGGTTTTGGGAGCGGCACAGTTTTCCAGAAAGTTCGATGTCCCCCCCGTGCGCTGGCAGGCGATCGAAGGCTTGGGCTGGAGCGGCCGGGCTATGGCGTGGGAGAAGATGGTTGCTGCTAACCGCTGGGAGGCGCCCGGTGATCTGGGGCGCGCTCCCCGACTGGAATACGATATCCGAATAGATGACGCGACTTCGGACTTCAGTGTCCGCGTGCACCTCCTGCCTACCTTTCAGCTCAATCCGTCGATGCAGTTGCGTGTGGCTGCCAGCGTGGATCAGGGCGTGCCGCAATTGCTAGAGGTGCCCGGCAGTCGGTGCAGCGACGACAACAAGACCGGCAATCGCGACCAGACGGAGATGGCAAATCGGGTTACCGTTGAGTTCCCATTCAGCGCCAATGGCCGGAATTCGCGCACGGTAAAAATATGGACGCCCGACCCGGGAGTGGTGCTTGATCAAATCGAGATTCGCGTCCGGAAATAAGGCGCGCTCAATCTTTGAGAAGTGGCCCATCATGTTCAGATCCCGGAAATGGGTTCGGGGAAATGGCTCCCGCCTTGTCGCCTGCTGTTTACGAACGAAGCTGCAGGGTCAGTCCGAAATCCCGGGTGGGCGAGGGCACACAGGGAATCGACTCTTTCTGAGGTCAATGCTTGCGGGAAGCCGGCCTCTAGGCGCTGACCTCAGTGCTCACGGTTGAAAGTCAACGTCGAAGCGATTTACGCGCTGACGCCGAACGACTTTCCTTCGGGCTGCGGATCTTGTAAACCTGTGCCCACCTCATGCTGAGGAGCCCGCGCATGACCAGAAGAGAACGCCTTGTTTTCGAACTGTCCCTGCTCGTTTGCGTCACTTTTCTGCCGGGCACTGGCGTACGTGCTCAAGAGCGGGAGCAGCCGGGCACGCCTGTGGGCAAGGTCTCCGTGGTCGGAAACCTGATCCTGATGGAGCTGGATGAAGGCGCGCTCGGCCGGGAGAACCTTTTCGACCTGGGGCGGCATACCCTTCGCTTCACGCCCGGACAGGCAGGCTACCGCGTCGAAAACCTGCCGTTGAAGTGGGATGCGGACTTCGGCCCGCCCATCACTGACCCTCAGGTCACGCTGCACAGCTTTTCATTTCCTTTTTCCGGAAAGAGCTGGAATGCGTTCTCGGTCGGCGTAACCGGATCGATTCGGTTCAGCGAAGCAGCCATGGCTCGAGACTTTGGCTCGGGCTCCGCGCCCCGCGACTTGGGGGGCGTTTCGATTGGCCGCTTCGACCCGCTGAGCGAAGCGGCGGCGCGCTTGGTGAACACCGTTCCGGCGATCTGCGTGTTTTTCAAGCCGCGCATGAGAGGCGATCGCTACGTAAAGGAACTCGCGGATCGCGTGGTCGTGACGTGGGACGTCACCGAACCGTACGGTAACATCCAGGACTTTACCTGGACGAAGACCATCAACCGGTTCCAGGCGGTGCTTCACCAAGATGGCGCAATCGAGATGTCGTACAATCAGATTGCCGCCCGGGACGCGATCGTCGGTATCTACCCGCTCGTCTCGGGCGCAGCAGAAAAACCTCTCGCCTCGCTCTCCGCTACGCAACACCCCCCGGTGGCTGCCCATCTCGACCTTAAGGGCCTGAAGCATTCTCCGGAAGTACATCTATCTTCTCTCCAGCCGCAGGACGGCCCCTTTCCGGTTGTCTACGAAGCTTTCCATCATTATGCGCTGCCGAATCCCCGGGATTTGAGTTGCACGGTGATCAAGGGCCTCGGTGACCGTTTCGATTTTCTCGCCTACTACTCGGACTTCCGCGTCGACAACCAGGAAGCGGGCACTCCGAGTGACGGACCGCTGGGAGCGGTGGGGGGAGCCGTCACCGGCATTGGCGCGACGCAGCGGGGCCTGGAGTCCTACTGCACGCCGGGCAGGTTCCAGTGGGAATTCGTTCAACCTGTGTATGTCGGCTCGAATCAGATGCAGGAGCGGCCGCCCGCCGGCGCGCCGATGGGCACCAGCCGCGACATCACGTTCTACCAGCGGCAGCTCGCGGAGATTTCGCAGGACGGCAAAATGCCACCGTACATGTACGCGATGTCACAAATTGCGCACGAAATGGGTCATCGATGGGGGGCGTTTGTTTCGGCCAAGGTCGGCAGTGAGACGATTCCCCTCGGCCCCATCCACTGGGCAATGGGGTTGCAGGCTCCCGTCGCGTTTCCGTACCGACGGCCCACGGAGGCATCCATCATGGGAGGCGGCGTGTGGCAGGACAACTTTGACGGCACCTACACGCAACTCGATGACGACTACTATGTGCCTGCGACGGGATGGTCATACCTGGATCTCTATCTCATGGGCCTGATCTCCCCGGCGGAGGTTCCCGACTTTTTCATTCTGCGCCATCCGGTGGCCGCGGGCAAAGACGCCCATGGGCGCCCCATTTTCAAGGCGGACCGAACCAAGGTCACCATTCGGGACGTCATCGCGGCCGAAGGCCCCCGCTTGCCCGCCGTAGACAAATCGCAACGGCAATTCAATACCGGGATGGTCATCCTGGTTCAGCACGGCGCAAAGCCGAGTAGCGAGCTGAGGGAACGTACCGAGGCGATTCGCAAACTGTGGATGGAGTATTTTTCGATGACGACGGGGCACCGCGCGTCCATGACCGCAAACCCGCGTTGAGACGGAGGCAGTCTCACGGCTATGCGTTCGACCAAGTCAAGGTGTACCAAGAGGGGCTGGCCAGCTGGCAGAAAGCCGGCCAGTAGGCGTTTCTCGGGCAAGTAGATTGTGGATTGGTGGATTTTGGATTGGTGGATTTTGGATTGGTGGATTTTGGATTGGTGGATTTTGGATTGGTGGATTTTGGATTGGTGGATTTTGGATTGGTGGATTTTGGATTGCGCAGAGCAAAGCTCTGCGTCTCAGCCAGCCGCAGAGCTTTGCTCTGAGCAATCCAGCACGTTAAATCGCCAGCGGTCTCGTCAATACCACTGATCTGGCCAGCGTTCCATTGCGCTTATAATAATCCGAGTGATATAGCAGTGAGTACATATTCAACGTTAGAGCGTCCAAACCAGCTCAACAAGGGTCCGACCGGGCTAGTCTCACCCATGGGGCGCGGAGCGAGGTGGGGCGAAGGGGGAAAATGGCCAAAAAAAAACCCTAAGTCGGTCAAGTTGTCCCAAATTCGTTCACGATGTGCTATTTCCCAAAAGATAGGTGTTGAATTATACCCGACTACAAAGCTAAACTCCCTCTTCCTCGCGCGCCCCGGCGGGTGCTCCTAGACCGGACAGGACAGCCAAGGGTTCATCATGTGCCTACGCCCCGCGCCTCCTTAAGCTTTTGACCGAATGAATCCTTCTGACGACTGACAGGTTTTCCTCCCAAGGATGGCAATGCCATGGTAAATATTACTGACCCCGTAACACAATGGGCGTTTATCGTTCTGGTCTCGGTGGTGATGGGAACCGGTGTGCTCATCGCCGTGGCATTCTTTCGCCGCTGGCAACAGATCCGCTACGTCCGCTATGTTCACACCCTGCGACGCGCATACCGGCCCATCCTGGCAGAGCTGCTGTCCGGCGCGGCAAGCCCCTCCGGAATCGAAGCCCTGCGGAAGTTGCCGATGGCCGACCTGGAGCTCCTGCTTGATCCCCTTTTCTCCAAACGCAAAATCACCGAACGCAGCCTGGTATTCCTGCGGGCCTTATGCGCAGAATTGGGGTTAATTGAGCTGTGGCAAAGTCGATTGGCCAACGGCCATGCGGCGGACTTTCGATCCTCGGGGAACGGGGCGCATGAAAATAATCCCGACCGCGCGGTCATGCGCTATCTGTTGCGGGCGAAGAGCATCCGGAACCTGGGGACGCTGCGTCATCGGCCAAGTTGGCCGCTCCTGATTAAAGCCCTGGATGACCACCACCCCGATATCCAGTTGGTGGCGCTACGATCTTTGGCGGCACTGGGCGCGCCGGAAAGCTTTCCGGTGCTCCGGGAACGGCTGCATGCGGTGGTCCAGGGAAAGACCCCATCGCCGCCGTTGCCGGGATTGCAGGCCGCCATGGTCAGCTTTGACCTTACCTGCGCGCCGGCCTTGTTGCCCTCCCTGCGCCACGCGGATCGACAAGTCCGTTTGTGCGCCACCGAAATTCTGCGGACCATGGTTTGCCGCGAGGCCGCACGCCGGGCAGGTCTGGCCCTCACCCCGGAGTTGCTCACACCCGAGATGGTGGAATTGCTGTTGTCCGAACTTGCGGTTGACACCCACTCGGAAATTCGGGCGCGCGCGGCAGAGGTGGTTGCTTTTCTCGCCGACCCTCGCGTACCGGACGTGCTGCGTGCCCTGCTACATGATCACCAATGGTTCGTGCGCCTGCGCACGGCGCGAGCCCTTACCCACTGCCCGGCCGCCGGGTCTCTGCATGTGGATATTCGCCAATGCCTGCGCGATCCCCACTGGCGGGTGCGCGAGGCGGCCATCCAGACGCTCATCTCCCTGGGCCCGGAGGGAAGGCATCAGCTCTATGAACATTTCCTGGCTACCCCGGATCGCACCACCCGCCAACAAATCCTGGAAGTGATCGAGCGCCGGGGATTGCTCTCCGCCCTCGTGGAGGAGTACAGCGCCGGGGCCAAAGGCGTGGAGGCCCGCATGGTGGAACAGTTCGCCAATGATGTGGCCGCGCAGGGGCTTTCCGGAGTTCTCTGCGCGTTGCACCCCGACGTCCTGCAAAAGTTCCTGGACCGTATGCTCCCGCATGTGGAAGCGAAGTTGCAGTCCCTGGGAGAAGTGCAACCGGAGGTGGAAAGGGCCTTCAGCCTCCAGAAAGCTCGCGTGCTCCCTCCCCACCTGGCGGCCTGAAGGAAATTGCAATCTATGAACCACCTTCGCGCATTTCTCGACGACTGGGTCACCGTATTCAATCTTGTTGTCCTCTCCTACTTTTTCCTGGGCAACGGAATTTACACGATCCTGATGTTGCTCTCGCTGCGCGCCACCTGGGTGCATATCCGGCAAATGACCTACCAAGGTCTGGATGCCTTGTGTCATTGCCCCTTGACCCCGCCCGTGACCATCATCATTCCGGCGTGGAATGAGCAAAACGTCATCGTGAATTCGGTTCGCTCCGCGTTGCAGGCGGATTACCCGGATCTTCAGGTCATTGTCGTTGACGATGGATCAACGGACACGACCGTCGAGCGGCTGGTGCAGAGTTTTGCGCTGGTGGAGATGGACGGGGCCTACCACCCCAGCATCCCCACCGCGCCCATCCGCACCTATCACATCAATCCCGCGATTCCCAACCTTCTGGTGGTCAGCAAAGTGCGCGGGGGCAAGCCCGACGCCCTCAACGCCGGCATCAACCTCTGCCGCTCGCCTTACTTCTGCAACCTGGACGCCGATTGCCTGCTCGAGCCCGATGCCCTGCTGCGGCTGATGGACCCGGTCGTCAACTCCGCCGTGGAAACTGTGGTGAGCGGCGGGATCGTGCGCATCCTCAACGGCTGCGAAACCAAGAACGGGCGCGTGGTGAGAGTGGGCCTGCCCCAGACCTGGCTGGAACGGTTTCAGGTGGTCGAGTACCTGCGCAGTTTCCTCTTCGGCCGGACGGGGTGGCATCTGCTGGGGGGCACGCTGATCGTATCGGGGGCGTTCGCGGTCTTCCATCGCGCCACCGTCATCGATGCGGGAGGTTTCTGCCACGACACGGTGACGGAGGACATGGACCTGATTGTGCAACTCCATCAGTGGGCGGCGGAGAACCATCGCAAAATCCGCATGTCGTTCACCTCCGACCCCGTGTGTTGGACGGAGTGCCCTTCCACGCTCGCCATGCTGGCCAAGCAGCGCCGCCGCTGGCAATTGGGCCTCTGCCAGACGCTATGGAAACATTCGGAAATCCTGTTCGGAAGAAAATATGGAATCGTGGGCTGGCTCAGCTTCCCCTTCCACTCTTACGTCGAAGGGTTGGGCGCGGCGGTGGAATTCCTGGGATATCTTCTGATCCCGCTGGGCATCTTCCTGGGCATGGTTCCTCCCGCCCTGCTTTTGATGTTTATCCTGCTGGGCTTCATCTACGGCGGATTCCTCTCGGTGGGCGCCGTGCTTCTGGAAGAGCTCACCTATCGCCGCTACCCGCGGTTTCGAGATCTGCTGATCTTACTGATATTCGCCATGTTCGAGAACATCGGATACCGCCAAATGGTTTTGTACTACCGCTTTCAGGGAGTCCTGAAATTTCTTGCGGGCAGCCGCCGTTGGGAGAAGGTGGCTCACGTTGGCGCAACCGCCGAAGAGACAGGGGTGTAACAACACCCCTGCCGATCACGCCAGGGGCAGATTCCCATAGTCCCCGGCGGAAGAAAACACCAAGAATGAAGCCCCTCAGACCAAGGTCGCCTGCCGCGCGGAAGAATCCCTTCTACTTCTTTGCGGCTTCCACAGCTTGGCGCGTTGTCGTGCAATGCTTACCCTCCATACTTGCTGTGGCGGCGGCCGTCCTGCTGGCGCCACCGGCCCTGCCGGCGGAGAAGCCCAATTCCACTTCCCCATCCGCGGCGTCGGACAGGGAATTAGAGGGGCCCTCTCGCCTGGAAGAGCTCTATCACCAGCGCGCCGTCAGGAATCCGCACGACGTGGAAGCTTTCGAGGGAATGGCGATCCTCGAGGTCCGGCGAGGCGCTTACCGGGATGCGATTGCATCGTATCGCCGCGTTTTGGAACTCACGCCGGATGACCACGACGCCAAAGTTGGCTTGGGACGCACTTTGGCCTTTGACGGCCAGTACGACGCCGCTCTCCGAAACTTCCAAGGGCTTTTGCAGGAGCGCCCGGGTGATACCGATGCCCTGGAAGGATTGGCCCGCGTGCAGATGTGGGCAGGCCACCCGGAAGCGGCCCTGCCCATCTTCCAAAACCTCGCGGCGCATTATCCCTCGAACCCAGAATACGCCGTGGGCCTGGCCCGCGTAGAAATGAACTTGCACCACTACCCCGAGGCGCGAAAGACCCTGGCCGCGCTGCTCGCCGCCCAACCCCATAGTCGCGACGCAGAATTGCAGCTTGCTTACCTCGATCTCTACGCAGGGCACCAAGCGGACGCTTTGCGGCGATTCAATCACCTCATCAGCGAAAACCCCACGGATGCGGAAGCTCTGAAGGGCAACGTACGCGTTGCCTACTATCAAGGCGATCTGGTGTACGCGCACAATTTGGCGGCGAAAATCGCTGCTGATGATCCGCGCGACGTCGCCGCCCTGTTGCTGCTCGCCAATCTGGAAAGAGCGCTGCACCACACGCGCCAAGCTCGGGCATTGCTGGAGCGCGCGCAAACCCTCGATCCGCGCAATGCGGAAGCGCGCGACCTTGAAGCCAGCCTCCACGACCAATCCCGGCCTACCTTGCACACCTCGGCCTCCTTCGCGCGGGAAATTGGTTCCGGCAGCTCTTCCAACTCCGAGGACCTCAGCGCGTTTGGCTACGAAAACACCTGGGGCTTCTTCTCGCTGCCCCGGTCAGAATCCTATCTGTCATTGGCTTACCTTCCCTCCCAAAGCCCCAGTGGCGCAATACAAGGCGCCGTAGGGCCGTCGCAGCTTTTCTACCACCAAACCACCTATCTGACGCCGCAACTCACGCTGCGCGGCGGAGTGGGGCTGGCGCGGTTTGGGCCAGGCGAACTCGCCGGCATTCCCACTCAGGAACTGCCGATTACTTCCGCAGGAACCCGACCGATGGGCTTTCTCGGGATCGGCTACGCGTTGCGGGAAAAGCTTACGGTGGAATTGACCGCCGCGCGCGCCGCCATCACCTATACACCCACGGCCGTGCGCCTCGGGGTGATGGAAGACCGGCTTTCCGCTGGATTGGATTATCGCTTCAACTCGAAAACCGATTTGCGCCTGGAGCCGTTCGTCACCGACGATTCCACGATCTCCTACGATCATACGATCGGTCTCGCCGGGTCCACTCCCGCGCAAGTCCGCGAAGCCGACCACAATCGCGGTGAAGGCGCTTCCCTCACCTTCAACCGCAAGTTATTCCACATACGCACCGTGGCCTTCGATCTCGGTTATGCTGGGCTCGCATATGGGATTAGAGGGGGGTTCTTCAATCCCGGCTTCTTCCAACGCCACTACCTTACCACCCACCTCGCAGGAAGAATCCGCGGACCGCTAGGGTTCGATTTTTCCGCCGGTGGAGGCGTTCAACAGGTTGAACACCAAATGCCCACAAAGCCCGCGCTCCTCCTCAGTCCTGCCTTCACACTAAAAGCCAGCCCCCGGCTCTCGCTGACCTTGGGTTACACTTACTACGACAGTTCGCAATCATTGGGCACACTGCGCGGAAGCGCGGTGCGGATCTCCACTGATTGGAAATTTTAGTGTGAGGCGACATATGTCCAAAGTGGGCAAGCTATACTCCTGCATCGCTCTCGGCGCGTTCTTTCTAACCGCCTCGGCAAGTCGCGGGCAGAAACGCGATTACGATTTCGTGATTAGTGGGGCTCGCGTCATGGATGGCACCGGCGCTCCCTGGACCCATGGGGATATCGGGATTGTGGGCGATCGCATCGCCGCGATCGGTGATCTGCACGAGGCAACTGCCCAAAACCGCATCGACGCCGCCGGCCTCACAGCCTCACCGGGATTTATCGGCGTTCAAGGCCAATCCGAATTCAACATCCTGGTGGATAACCGCGCCGCCAGCAAAATCACGCAAGGCGTGACCACCGAGATTACCGGCGAGGGGACTTCCATCGCGCCGCTGAACGACCGGCTTATTGCCGACCTCCAAGACGATGCCAAAAAGTATGGCGTCACGCTTGACTGGCGCTTGCTCGATGATTATCTGCGCCGCTTCGAGCGTGCCAAGCCCGCCATCAATCTTGGCACGTTTGTGGGCGCCGGCGGAATTCGCACCTACGTGGTCGGGAAGGACAACCGTCCGGCAACGCCCGCGGAGCTCGAGCAGATGCGCCGATTGGTGGCTCAATCCATGGAGGACGGCGCCTTCGGGGTGAGCTCAGCGCTCGAATACGTGCCCGACACGTTTGCCTCCACGGACGAACTCGTCGAATTGGCTAAAGTCGCCCGGATGTACGGGGGCGTTTACTTTACGCACCAGCGCTCGGAGTCCGATCGGATCTTTCCTTCTTTGGACGAGGTGTTCGAAATTGCGCAGCGCGCCGGCATCTCCGCCACCATCTGGCACCTGAAGGCCGCGTACCAGGAGAACTGGGGGAAAATGCCGGAAGTCCTCCGCAGAATCGAAGCAGCGCGGGCGCGGGGTCTCGATGTTGCCGCCAGCGTCTATCCTTACACACGCGCGTCGAATGGCCTGGTCGCGTGTTTCCCCAGTTGGGTATCGGAAGGCGGCACCGACAAGATGTTGCAACGGTTAAAAGACCCTGCGACGCGGGCCCGTATCCGGAAAGAAATGGATGAGCCAAGCGCAGCCTGGGAGAACGAATGGCGGGGTTCCGGCGGAGCTCAGGGCGTAACCTTGATTCAGGTTTTGAACCCGGACCTGCACAAGTACGAAGGCATGAACCTTGAGGAAATTGGCCGCCAGATGGGCAAAGACCCGAGAGACGCCGCCATGGACATCGCCATCGCCGATCGCGGCAACAGCGCGGTTGTCATCGCCATCATGCAGGAATCGGATGTTCGTGCCGCGGTTTCAAGTCCCTTGGTGACCTACGGCTCGGATTCTCCTGCGCAAGCGGAAGATGGGCCGCTGAGCACCACCAAAGCGCACCCCAGGGCTTTCGGAACCTTTCCGCGCATCCTGGCTGAGTACGTTCGAACCGAGCACACCATGCGGCTGGAAGAGGCCATCCGCAAGATGACCTCGCAGGCTGCCAGCCGCGTGGGGATTACGGATCGGGGCATTCTTCGTCCGGGGATGTTGGCGGATATTGTGGTCTTCGACTCGGCGGCCATCCGCGACGTGGCCACTTACAACGAGCCCCTTCGTTATTCCGCGGGAGTGAAGGACGTCTTCGTAAATGGCCGACCCGTTGTGCTCGACGGCAGGATTACGGACGAGCGGCCGGGTAGGGCGTTACGAGGTCCGGGATATAGACGCGCGCCGTAATTGCTCTCACGCCCAACACGAAGCCACTCTGTTCTTGCACCCCTTGCACGGATGCATCCGGAGGTGTTAGCCTGCTTGGTTAATTCGCCCTCGACGCGATACCCTCCGGGAACGAGAATGTCGCCGCTGTGCCTCTTCAGAATGCTGGCTCATTTTCCAAATTCCATCGGGAGTCGCATCGAGACCTTGGAGGAACCCACGGAGGGTCACACTTAAATGGACTCATCAGAATTGAACAGCCTTTATGATTTCA
>Ga0326727_10009549_pt1 | contig 23773 bp, 20 predicted proteins | sample MB2enrmetagenome_FD_207643 | JGI IMG/M metagenome (GOLD analysis project Ga0326727, IMG submission 207643) | Lab enriched peat soil microbial communities from McLean, Ithaca, NY, United States - MB29MY | ecosystem: Environmental > Terrestrial > Soil > Wetlands > Peat | place: USA: New York... | reverse complement strand
ACACCCTCTTCACGCCGACGTTCCTCAACTTCCTCTCGCAGGGCCGCGGCATCATCGCCGTCCTCGCCGCGGGCGAGTCGCCGGAGAAGCTGCGCGAGACGCTCGTGCGCCACGTGCCGAACAACCAATTCGACACGCGGGTGCGGATTCCCGATTACACCGCCAACGAGACCGAGGAACCGTACATCCTGCCGATGGCCCGGTTCGGGCGGGACGAGGCGATGCGCGCGATGGTCACCGCCGAGAAGGCGGTCGCCGGACCGGACCGCAAGCCGTTCGTGGAGTACACCGCGTTCGACACGTTCGAGAGCCTGATGGGCGACCAGGTCGCGATCCGGATGTACTTCCAGGGGGTCTCCCGCACGAAGCACGTCGGCAACCTCGGGATCGGCCTCCTGAAGCCCGGGCTCCTCGTCTCGAGCGAGATACTGAACATGATGGACACGTACTTCCGGATCATCAACATCGACAACGCGCCGTGCATCTACGGGATCCGACCCCGCACGACGATCTACGCGATCAGCCCGGACCCCGAGAAGGGCGCGCCCCACGCGGTCCTGACCCCGATCGTCTGAACCGGGCGGCGCGGGCCCGGCCCCGCTCGGCGGCCCGCTAGCGGGGAAGTCCGAGGGCGAGCACCCCGACGACGTAGAGCACGACGGCCGGCGCCGCCGTCATCAGCAGGTCGTCGTCGAGCCACGTCATCTTCGGATACTCGGCGGCCACCCCGACCGCGGCCGCGAGGAGGGCGAGCGGCACGCAGACCAGCTCCGGCCAACCCCCGATCCCCGCGAGGCCGACGAACGCGAGCACCGCGTAGGTACCGAAGGGAAGGGCCGGATAGAACCGTCGGTACCGGTCGCTCTCGCGGAGGCTGCCGGCCAGCGGGTCGACGAACGCCGTGCCCAGGATGACCGCCGCGGCGATCGGCAGGGGGGCCAGGAGGATCGCCCCGACCAGGGCGACCGCGTAGAACGCGAAGCTCGCGACCCGGCGGCGCTCGAGCTGCCGGATCGTCGGGAGCTCGAGGCTCGCGACATGCCGCAGGGTCTCGAGAACGAGGACGACGGCGAGGGCCGCGAGGAGGACGTACTCCTTCGGAGCGATGACGAAGAAGTCCGTCGGGATCATGTAGTAGATGAGCACCGCAGCGCCGAAGGTGTGCACGATCCGGCGCAGGGCCCGGTCGCCCCAGGCCTCGTCGTGCCCGAACTGGGCCCCGAGCCACCGTCGGAAGCGTCCCTGCCGGTGGAGCCGCAGGTTCATCGACGGCGGAGACATGGCGTCGGGTATGAAGGTGCGGGCGGCGCCCGTGGAAGCACGGGGCTCCTGACACGGCCCGCTCCGCGCCACCGGCCGCAGCCCCGGAGAGGGCCCGCCGCGAGGTTCCTCGGCACGTCCGACCGGGATCCCCGGAGCCGGGCGGGGGACACGGCGTCCGGATAGTCTTTTGAGAACCCGACGCTCGCGACCGGGTGTGAAGGTCACGGTCCTCGTAGGCAGCAAGTCCGACCTGGAGATCGCGGAGAAGGTGCGCGCCCGGCTTACCGAGTTCCACGTCCCGTGCGAGGTCCACGTCGCGTCGGCCCACCGGAACCCCGACAAGGTCGACCGCTTGGTCCGCGACCCGGCCACGGACGTCTTCGTCGCGATGGCGGGCCTCTCCGCGGCGCTGCCGGGAGTGGTCGCGGCGCGGACCCTCCGGCCGGTCATCGGCGTCCCCCTCCACCGCGGCCTGGGCCTCGACAGCCTCCTTTCCGTCGTCCAGATGCCGCCGGGGATCCCGGTCGCGGCGGTCGGGCTCGACGCCGCCGAGAACGCGGCCCTGCTCGCGACGGCAATCCTGGCGCTGAAGTACCCGGATCTCAACGAGGCCCTCGAGGCCTATCGCGCGAAGTGGCGCGAGGAGCCGCCGTTGCCCCCCGGGAGCCCGGCGTGAACGACCCCGCGAAGTTCGTGGACGACGCCGTCCGACGGCTGCGCCAGGAGGTGCCGGGCCGCACGATCATCGCGGCCTCGGGCGGGATCGACTCGACGACCGCCGCGCTCCTCGCCGAGAAGGCCCTCGGGGACCGGGCCCGGGCGGTGTTCGTCGACCACGGCCTCCTCCGGGCCGGAGAGGTCGAGCGCGTGACCGAGTTCTTCCGGGCGAGCGGGTTGCGGTTCGACGTGATCCGGGCCGCGGACCGGTTCTTCGCCGCCCTCGACGGGGTCGTCGACCCCGAGGAGAAGCGTCGGCGCATCGGCGAGGCGTTCATCCGGGTCTTCGAGACCGAGGCGGAGAAGTTCGGCACCGACCGGCTCGTCCAGGGCACGATCGCCCCGGACTGGATCGAGAGCGGAGGGGCGCTGCGCGACACGATCAAGACGCACCACAACGTCGGGGGGATCCCGGCCGACAGCAAGCTCACGCTGGTCGAGCCGCTCCGGGACCTCTACAAGGACGAGGTGCGGGCCGTGGCCCGGTTCCTAGGCATACCCGAAGCCGACCGTCAGCCGTTCCCGGGGCCCGGTCTCGCGGTCCGGGTGGTCGGACCCGTCACGCCCGAGCGCGTGCATCGGGCCCAGGTCGCGAACGCGATCGTCGAGGCCGAGGTCGAGCGGGCCATGGCGGCCGGGGAGATCGCTCGTCCGTGGCAGTACTTCGCCGTCCTCCTCCCGGTCCGTTCGGTCGGAGTGCTCGGCGACAACCGGGTGCACGGCGAGGTCGTGAGCGTGCGCATCGTCGAGTCGATCGACGCGATGACCGCCACCGCGATGGCGGTCCCGCGCGCGATCCTCTCCCGGATCGCCGAGCGCATCACCCGCGAGCTGTCGGGCCAGGTCGTGCGCGTCCTCTACGACATCACCGACAAGCCCCCGGCGACGATCGAGTGGGAGTGACCCCCGGAGCTCGCCGCCGAGAGACTATTTCTCCTCCGAGCCCTTCCGGATGTGGCATGGGGTCCGAACCCGCGAAGGAAGGCGCGACCCGGCCGGTCGCCCTCCCCGAGGAGCTCGTGCGCGCGATCGAGGAGCGCATCCGGGGCTCCGCGTTCGGCTCGGCCGACGCGTTCGTGGCCTTCGTCCTCGCGCGGTTGCTCGAGGAAGCGGGCACCTCCGCGTTCAGCGAGGAGGACGAGCGCCTGCTGAAGGAGCGGCTCCGCTCCCTCGGGTACATCGACTAGGGCCTCCGCCAACGCTTAACGCCCCCCGGCCGCTCGCGGGGGCGTGCTCGGCTGTCCGTTCTGCGGGGCCCCCGAGACCGACCGGTTCGACCTCGAGGGCCGTCGGTTCCTGGTGTTCCGCTGCCTGTTCTCGCCCGAAGTAGACCCCGCCCTCTCGGACGAGGCGCTGGCGCGGCATCTCACGGAGGTCTACCGAGACGGCTCGGGCGCCGGATACTTCCGTCAGATGTGCGACCGCCTGCACGTCTACGTGACCCAGGGCGCCGGAGCCCGTCACCTCGGCGCGCCGGCGAGCGAGACGGACCGTGACCCGTAGGCGTTCGTGAACCTGGGGTCGGCGAGGGGAACCGGAACCGCTCTGGGCCGCTAGGCGACCGCCGTCGACCCGATCTTGGCGAGCGCCGGGTCCGTCGGGACCAGGTGCCGCGGGAGGCCGAGCTCCTCCGGCGAGGCCCCGAACGCCAGCCCCACGACTTGGGGGAGATGGAAGACCGGCATGTCGAGCGGCGCGGCAACCGCCTGCGCCGCCTTGTTCTGGTAGGCATCGAGCGAGAGGTGGCAGAGCGGACAGGGAGTCGCCATCGCGTCCGCGCCGTGCGACTTCGCATCCAGGATCTGGCGGCCGGCGATCCGGCTCGCGGTCTCGGGCTTCACGAACTGGATCGGGAAACCGCAGCACATCACGCGCCCGCGGTAGAGGACGGGCGATGCGCCGACCGCGCTCAGGAGGTCCTCGAACGCGTGCGGCTCCTCGCCGTCCTCCCAGGCCATCTCGTCGGCCGGGCGTAGGAGGTGGCATCCGTAGAAGGCACCGACCTTGAGCCCGGCGAGCGGCCGGCGGACCTTCGCCTTGACCGCGTCCAGCCCGATGTCCTCGGTCAGCACGCGGAGCAGGTGCTTCACCTTCACCGACCCCCGGTACTCGATGCCGAGCGGGCGCAGCGCGCCCTCGACGCGGTCGCGCACCGCCGGGTCGGTCATCCGCAGGTTCGCGAGGCTGAGCATGCCCTGGCAGGTCGAGCAGATCGTCAGCACGTCCAGGCCCGCCCGCTCGGCGATCGCGAGGTTGCGGGCGTTGATCGCGACGTTCAGGACCTCGTTCGCCTCGTCCACGAACCCCGAGCCGCAGCACGAGAAGTTCGGGAACTCGACGAGCTCGATGCCGAGCGTGCGGCAGACGTAGCGCGTCGCGAGGTCGAGCTCCTTGCCCGACTCCTGCGCGACGCAGCCGGGATAGTACGCGAGCCTCACGGCCCCTCCTTCGGTGCGGGGTCGAGCGCGTCGTAGATCTTCTCGAGCTCCTCGGAGCCCTCGATCCGGCGCGGTTTGTGGAGGATCTCGGGCTTCTTCCGCCAGACCTTGAGGCCCTGGCCGAGCTGACCCAGCATCCCGACCGTGCCGTAGGTCTGGCGCACGAGGCGCATCTCGTTCAGGAGGCCGCGGTCGACGATGTTGTCCTTGAAGCCGACCGCGTGGCGCGAGCCGTGCTCGGTCGCCCCCTGGACCGCGATCGCCATCTCCTTCAGGTCCCGGATCCGCTCGGACGGTCGCACGTCCTTCGGGCACGCCTCGGTGCACAAATGGCACCGCAGGCAGAGCCAGAGGCCGTTCGGCTGGATCCGGACGAGGCGGTCCTGGTGGGCCTGGTCGCGGGGGTCGACGACGAACCGGTAGAGCTTCGCGAGCGCCATCGGCCCCGGGAACTCGGCGTCCGCCTCGACCGCCGGGCACGCCGAGTAGCAGGCCGCGCAGGCGATGCACCGCGGGGTCTCCTTGAAACCGTCGACCTGCTCGGGCGTCATCGCGGTCGCCTTGCCCTCGGGCATCGGGTGCGCCGGGTCGAGCTTCAGGTGCGGCTCGATGAGGTCGTACTGCCGCCAGAACGAGGCCTGGTCGACCACGAGGTCGCGCAGCACCGGCTGGTTGCGCATCGGTTCGACCACGACCCGTCCGTGGCGCGCCATCTCCGGGCCGATGTGCGTCTCGCAGGCGAGCCGGCTCTTCGAGTTGATCTGCATCGCGCACGACCCGCAGATCGCGCTGCGGCAGGAGTACCGGAGCGTGAGCGAGGGGTCGACCTCGGCCCGAATCCGCAGGAGCGCGGTGAGGACCGGCGTGTGGGGCGAGACGTTCAGTGTATACCGCTGGTAGCGAGGCGCCGTGTCGTGCGCGGGGTCGTAGCGGTAGACGTCGAACGTTGCGGCCACCGTGTCTTCGCTCATCAGTAGACCCTCTCCTTCGGTTCCCACCGCGTGTAGCCGACCGGGGCGTAGGTGAGGTTCGGACCCTCGGCCGTCTTCTTCGCGAGGGTGTGACGCATCCAGTGCGCATCGTCCCGCTTCGGGTAATCGGTGCGGGAGTGCGCGCCGCGGCTCTCCGTGCGGGCGTACGCCCCCACCACGATCACCTCGGCGAGCTCGAGCATGTGCCCGGTCTCGATCGCGTCGATGAGGTTCAGGTTGAAGACCCGGGACGGGTCGACCACGCGCACCTTCTCGAACCGCTGCTTCAGCGCCCGGATCCGTTTCAGGCCTTCGAGGAGGTCGGCCTCGTTCCGGTAGATCCCGACGTAGCGGTCCATCGTCTGTTGCATCTCCGTCCGCAGCGTCGAGGGGTCCTCGCCATCGGACCGGCTCGACCAGGCGCGGAAGAGGGCGGTCGCGGCGTCGAGGTCGTCCGCGCGCAGGTCGGGCGCGGGCGACCCGGCGGCGTATGCGGCCGCGGCGATCCCCGCCTGCTTGCCGAAGACGAGCGTCTCGAGCAGCGAGTTCCCCCCGAGGCGATTGGCGCCGTGGATGGAAACGCAGGCGGCCTCCCCGGCGGAGTAGAGACCGGGGACGTTCGTCTCCCCGCGGCTGTTCGTCCCGACGCCGCCCATCATGTAGTGCTGGGCCGGGTACACCGGGATCGGCTCCGTCACCGGGTCGATCCCTGCGAAGTGGCGGCAGTAGTCGCAGATCTCCTGGAGGCGGCTCTCGACCTTCTCCTTGCCGAGGTGCATCAGCTCGAGGTGGACGTACTGACCGTACGGCCCGGTGAATCCGTGGCCTTCCTGGACCTCGGTGACGATCGCCCGGGAGACGACGTCGCGCGACGCGAGCTCCAGCACATGCGGCGCGTACTTCGACATGAACCGGTCGCCGGACGCGTTGCGCAGGTAGCCGCCCTCGCCGCGTGCCCCCTCCGTGATGAGGATGCCCGATTCGAGCAGCGCCGTCGGGTGGAACTGGACGAACTCCATGTCCTTCAGGAACGCGCCCGCCTCGTACGCGGCCGCGATCCCGTCCCCGGTGCAGCTATGGGCGTTGGTGGTGCGTCCGTAGATCCGGCCCGCGGGGCCGGTCGCGATGACGACCGCCTTCGCCGCGATCGCCTCGAACTCGCCCCGGCGCCGGTCGAGCGCGACCACGCCCTGGACGCGTCCGTCGCGCACGACGACGTTCGTGACGTCCCATTCCTGGTAGAGGGTGAACTGCTCCGTCCCGAGCCGCTCCCAGAGTCCTTGGAGCAGGGCCAGGCCGGTCCGGTCGGCCGCATAGATGGTCCGGGGGAAGCCCGCACCGCCGAACGCCCGCCGCGCGAGCGACCCGTCGGGGGCCCGGCTGAAAATCGTGCCGAAATGCTCCATCTCGACGACCGTCGGGCCGGCCTCCTTGCAGAAGAACTCGATGGCGTCCTGGTCGCCGATGTAGTCGGAGCCCTTCACCGTGTCGTAGATGTGGGTGTCGACGGAGTCCTCCGCGCCGACCGCCGCGTTGATCCCGCCCTGGGCCGCGCCCGAGTGGGAGCGCAGCGGATGGAGCTTCGTGACGATCGCGACCTCCCGTCCGGCGTCGACCGCCGCGAGCGCGGCGCGTTGTCCCGCCAGGCCGGCCCCCACCACGACGACCTCGTGACGCAACATGCGAACCGAGCCGGCCCAAACGGACCCTCCTTTAAGAGATTCCGCGGGGACCCTGGGACCGGGGGCGCGACCGCGCTCCCCGAAACCGGGACACGAGATGCGCTCGGGTTCCTCGGTGGCCCGTCGGTAATCGCCGCGTGAGCTGTTATATAGCGAGCCTGGGTCGGCCTTCCGTTTTCCGGAGCTCCGGAGGTCGAACGATGCAGAGCGTGATCAGCGCGGCCGACGAGGAACGGCTGCTGAAGGGCACCACGACGATCGGGATCGTTTGCAAGGACGGGGTCGTCCTCGCGACCGAGCGCCGGGCGACGGCCGGCAACGTGATCTCGAACAAGCAGACCCAGAAGCTGTTCAAGATCGACCAGAACATCGGCATCACGATCGCCGGGCTCGTGGGGGACGCTCAGGTCCTCGCGCGCTACCTGAAGGCGGAGGTCTCGCTCTACCGCCTGCGCCGCAACGCCCCGCTCACCGCCGAGGGGGCCGCGACGCTGCTCGCGAACATCCTCAACGGCAACCGGTTCTACCCCTACTACGCCTGGCTGATCCTCGGCGGCGTCGACGGACGCGGGAACCACGTCTTCTCGGTCGACCCGGCCGGCGGATGCATCGAGGACCGGTTCGTGTCGGTCGGGTCGGGCTCGAACTTCGCGTACGGCCTCATCGAGGAGGGGTACTCGCGGGACATGTCGACCTCGGACGCGGTCGACCTCGCGCTCCGCGGCCTCACGGCCGCGATGAAGCGCGACAGCGCGAGCGGGGACGGATACCTCGTCCACATCATCTCGCCCAAGGAATACCGCGAGCTGACCGAGGACGAAATCAATAAACGCCTGAAGGCGCTTAAGATACCGTTGCCTCCTGTCCTACCGTAGGTCCTCCGGGACCGACGGTCCGGGCCAACCCCTTCGAACGAACCTTTTCCACAGTGGATGAGTTTCGACTCTCTCATAGACCAAACCCGGCAAGCGCTCAAGGAAGTGCTTCCCGAGACGATCGAGGTCACCGACATCGAGCTGGAAGGCCCGCACATCGTCCTCTACACGAAGCAGCTCGACTCGTTCCTCTCGGGCGGAGACTACCTGCGGCAGGTCGCCCAGCGGCTCCACCGGCGGGTCGTCGTCCGGTCGGACCCCGCGACCCTGATCGACCCGAAGGAGGCCGAGAAGCTCGTCCGCGAGGTGATCCCGGTCGAGGCCGAGATCAACCAGCTCTTCTTCGAGCCCGAGACCGGCGAGGTCACGATCGAGGCCGCGAACCCCGGGGCGGCGATCGGGCGCGGCGGGTCGGTCCTGAACGACCTGAAGCGGCGCATCGGCTGGGTGCCGACGGTCGTCCGGACCCCGCCGATCCCGTCCAAGACGGTCGAGGAGGTCCGGATCCACCTCCGGAACTCGTTCGACGACCGGCGCTCGTTCCTGAAGAAGGTCGGGGTACGGATCGCGCGCGACCCCCTGCCCGAGAAGCTCTGGGCCCGCAACACCGCGCTCGGAGGCTACCGCGAGGTCGGCCGCAGCGCCCACCTGCTGACGACCCAGAACTCGAAGGTCCTGATCGACTGCGGGATCGACCCCGGCTCGGACCGGACCCCCTACTTCAACGCCCCCGAACTGCTGCCGCTCGATTCCCTCGACGCGGTCGTGGTCACCCACGCCCACCTCGACCACTGCGGCCTCGTCCCGGTCCTGCTCAAGTACGGCTACAAGGGACCGATCTACTGCACGGCCCCCTCGCGGGACCTGATGACCCTGATGCTGCTGGACGCGATCAAGGTCGTCAACCAGGAGGCGCGCCGCGGCCTCTACGATTCCTCGCACGTGCGGGAGCTCGTCTGGCGGACGATCCCGCTCCGCTGGGGCGAGACGACCGACATCGCGCCGGACATCCGGCTCACCCTCCACAACGCGGGCCACATCCTCGGCTCCTCCATCTGCCACTTCCACCTTGGCGAGGGAGACCACAACCTCGCCTACTCGGGCGACATCAAGTTCGAGCGCAGCTGGCTGTTCAACCCGGCGACCAACCGGTTCCCCCGGCTCGAGACGCTCGTGCTCGAGTCGACGTACGGCGGGTACCGGGACGTCCAGCCGAGCCGACAGCAGGCGACCGAGGAGTTCAGCGCCACCGTCACCAAGATCCTCTCCCGCGGCGGGAAGCTCGTCGTCCCCGTGTTCGCGGTCGGGCGCTCGCAGGAGGTCATGCTCGTGCTCGAGGAGAAGATGCGCGAGGGGAAGGTCCCGCGCGTCCCGGTCTACCTCGACGGCATGATCTTCGAGGCGACGGCGATCCACACGGCCTACCCCGAGTACCTCAACAGCCAGCTGCGCACCCAGATCTTCCAGCAGGGAGACAACCCGTTCCTCTCGGACATCTTCCGCCGGGTCGACTCCTCCCAGATGCGCTCGGGGATCCTCGACTCGAGAGAGCCGTGCATCATCCTCGCGACCTCGGGAATGATGAGCGGGGGCCCGGTGATGGAGTACTTCCGGGCGTGGGCCCCCGACGAGAAGAACGGCCTGCTCTTCGTCGGGTATCAGGCCGAAGGGACGTTCGGCAAGCGGCTCCAGCGGGGGATGAGCGAAGCGACCTTCCTCGACGGTTCCCGCCAGGCGTCGGTCCCCGTCAAGCTCGAGATCGCGACGATCGAAGGGTTCTCGGGCCACTCGGACCGGGTCCAGCTGATGAACTACGTCGCGTCGCTCGACCCCCGGCCCCAGCGGATCATCCTGAACCACGGCGAGGAGTCGAAGATCATCGACCTCGCCTCGAGCCTGCACAAGCGCTACAACGTCGAGTCCCGAGCCCCGTTCAATCTTGAAGCGATCCGCGTGCTCTAGGGCGGTCGGTCGGAGCCTCGGGCTCGCCTCCCCACGGAGTGCGGGGGAGCGCCCTCTGGCCCTCCGGAGTATCCCCGGCTGGACGAAACACTTTATACAGCATCCCGGGTCCTTTGGGTGACTCCGCCGCCCTCGAACGGTGATGCATGGACAAACCTTCACGACGCTTTCTTGTACTGGGGCTCGACGGCGGTACGTTCGACCTCCTCGACCCCCTCATGGAAGCGGGCGAACTGCCGTTCCTGCGCTCCCTGATTCACCGCGGCGTCCGGGCCCCGCTCCGGTCGGTCTATCCGGCGAAGACGATCCCCGCCTGGTACTCTTTCGCGACCGGTAAGGACCCCGGAGAGCTCGGGATCTTCGGCTTCACCGAGCCCGAAGGGGATCCGGGTCGCTCGCGCCTCGTCCAGTCGTTCCGACCCGCCGAGGCGGTCTGGGACCGCTTGTCGCGCTTTGGCGTCAAGGTCGGGGTCCTCAACTTCCCGCTGCGCACCGGCTATCCGTTGCACGGCTTCGTCGTGCCCGGGATGTTCTCCGACGCGGCGCCGACGTACCCGAAGAGCGTGCGCGCGGAGATCGAGGGCTCGATCGGCGGGGCCTATCCCGGAGAGCTCCCCGTGTACCGCGAGACCGAGCGCGTGGAATGGATGGAGCGCGCGACGCGCGCCGTCGCCCAGCGGGCCCGGGCCGCCGCCGCGCTGGCCGAGCACCACCGCCCGGATTTCCTGTTCGCCCTGTTCCGCGAGACCGACCGGATCGAGCACCAGCACTGGTCCGAACTGAGCCGGCCCGTGGCCCAGATCCCGCCCGACCTGCTCGAGTTCTGGCGGACGGTGGACCGGGCGTGCGGCGAGGTCGACCGGGCGTTCCGCACGGGCGGCGGGCCGGCCGTCACCCTCGTGATCTCCGACCACGGCCACGGGTCGATCGACTCGGACTTCCTGACGAACCGCTGGCTCGCCGACCAGAAGTTCCTCGTCTTCCGCGAGGGCGCGGACCTCGCCCGGCGCCGTATCCTGTCGCGGATGTTCCTCCAGGCCCAGAAGGTCGGCTTCGCCCGGCGCCTCTCGCGGCGTCTCGCCGATTTCATCCGGGAGGGCCGGCGGGCGCAGCTCGCCGAGCTGCTCGGGGGTCCCACGTCGTTCGAACAGGTCGCCCGGCGGATCGACTGGAAGCGGACGCTCGCCTATTCTTATCCTGTACCCGAAGGGATCTACCTCAATCCGCACAACCCGGACCTGACCCCCGCCCGCCGCGAGGAGCTCCTGCGGGAGATCCGCGCCCGGCTCGAAGCGTTCCCCGAGGCCCACATCGAGGTCTTCGGTCCGAAGGACCTCTACCGGGGCGACCGGCTCCACACGAGCCCCGCCCTCTTCATCCGGGTCGATGGGATGTGCACCGAGCCCCGGATGGACTTCAGCTACCCCCAGCCGCTGATCCGGGACCGACCCGGGTACTTCTACGGCTCCGGCACGCACCGGATGAACGGCATCCTGATCGGCGCCGGCGACGGCATCCAGCCGGGCGTTCGCACGACCCCGTTCAGCCTGCTGGACGTCACCCCGACGATCCTGGAAGGGATGGGCCTCGCGCCGGCGACCGAGCTCTCCGGACGCTCCTTCGCCGGCGACCTCGGCCTCTCCGCGTGAACCGGCCCTCGGACGGAACGTTTTTCGGGTCCCGCCGGCTCGGCGCCGACCGATGGCGCCCCGGACGGTCGATGTGGTCGCCGTCGGACCTCCTCCGATCGACCCGTACGCCACGGCGGCCACGGCCTGGGCGATCGCGCGGAGCCTCGCCGAGCGCGGCGACCGCGTGCGCGTGCTCTACCCCGAGGGTCCTCCCGGTCTTCCTCCGCCGCCCGACGTCGTCGGGACCGCGGTACCGTTGCCGCTCCGGCGTCCCGGGGCCGCGCTCGAGCCGGCCGAGTTCGCGGCCCTCGCGGGGCGGCGGGTCCGGCCCGACGCGACGCTGGTCGTGCGCGACCCGTCCGGTCTCGGCCCGCTCGGCCTTTCCGGTCGACGGAGCGAGGGGCCGATCGTCGTCTCGTTCGTGCGGGGCCTCGAGCTCCACGCCTTCGACCGGGAGCGCACGGGCCGCCCCCCCGCAGGGTTCGCCGACCGCCTCGACACCTGGCGGGACCGGCGGGCGGTCCGTCGCCTCGAACGGGCCGCGCTGGCCGAACCGGCCGCGCTCTTCTCGGACGACCCCGAGCTCACGAAGGCGCTGACGAACGAGTACGGGATCGATGCCCGGCTCCTCCGCCCCACGGTCCCTCCGGTGCCGCGCCTCCCACCCGGTCCTCCCCGCGCGAAGGCGCGCGAGACCCTCGGGATCCCCCCGGACGTCCCGGTCGTGGCCGCACCCTCGGCCTCGGAGGACGCCGAGGCCGCCGGGATCTCCCGGGTGCGCGAGGCGTTCCGCCGGATCCGTTCGCTGTTCCCGGGGGTCCGCCTGGTCGTTGCGGGCGCGGCGACCCCGGTCGAGCCGGGGGTCGTGGGCGTACCTTCCCGCGACGCGGAGACGCTGGCGCTGGCCCTGTCCGCCGCCGACGTCGCCGTCGTGGCGCCCTCCCGCACGGGATTCGATGTCGGCAGCGTCTATGCGATGCACGCCGGCGTCGCCACGATCGTCGGCGCCGGAGTGCACTTCCCGATCCCACCCGACGGCGCGGTCCGGGTCGCGGCGAGCGACGACTCCGGCGACCTCGCCTCGGCGCTGGCGGAGCTCGTCGCGGACCCCGCCGCCGCCCGCGACCTCGCGGGACGCGGCCCTCCGTACGCCGCGGCGTACCTCCCGGAGCGGGTCGCGGACCAGATCGACGCGGTAGTCCCGTCGGCCGCGCGTTAGCGCTCGGTCGCCGGCGGCTCGTCGAGCCGCCACTCGCCGAACCCTCGCCCGCCCGAGGCGCGGCGCACCTCGCGGACGACCCCGTCCCACCGGACGTCGGCGGGAAGCTCGCCGGCGTCCAGCGCGTCCAGGATCCGACGGAACCGCGCCCGGAGGTCGGCGAACGGGTCGGGAGCGCCCGGGGCGACCCACGGGCGCGCCTCCCGGAGGACGGTCAGCGTACCGTCCCGGAAGCACCAGACGCCGACCGGCTCGGCGCGGGTCCCGCGCGTCCGCTCGGCGAGACGCTCCGCCGCGCGCACGGAGCCGAGGAGGACCGCGGTCCAGTCCCCCCAGCCGCGTCGCTTCAGGGCCTGGGCGAGTACCGCCCGGGCGTCTCCGACCTTCGCCTCGACCAGGCCGACCTCGTCGCCCCGGCGGGCGACCAGGTCGAAGTAGTCGTTCCCGTCCGGGTCGACCCGGACCCGATAGCCCTCGGACTCGAGGTGCCGCGCCGCCGAGCGGACCAGCTCGGCCTCGGGCGTCCGAGAGCTCCGTCGGTCGTCGGGGCTCATGCCCCGCTCCGCAGGAACCACCGGTCGAGGCGGGAGCGCGTGAGGCTAAGCCAGATCGGCCGTCCGTGCGGGCAGGTCATCGCAGCCTCCGAGAGGTCGGCGAGGGAGTCGAGCACCCGGGATAACTCCTCGGCGGTCACGACGTCCCCCGCCCGGATCGCGGCGTGACAGGCGAGGGTCGCCGCGGTCCGCTCGAGCAGACCGTCGGGCACCGTCGGGCGTCCGCCGCCGGCGAGCTCGTCCAGCATCTCGGCGACCGCCTCCGCTCGGACCGTGCGTCCCCGGAACGTGGGGACCGCCCGAACGCGATAGTCCTCCGGACCGAACGCCTCGACCTCGAAGCCGGCGCGCGCGACCTCCGCCTCGTGGGCCCGGAGCGTGGAGCGCTCGACCCCGGTGAGACGGAGCGTGACCGGGTCGACGAGGGTCTGGCGGGCCAGCGGACGCTCCTGCCGCAGCGCTTCGTAGAGCATGCGCTCGCTCGCGGCGTGCTGGTCGATGAGGACGATCCCGTCTTCCGATTCCGCGACCCAGTAGAGCGCCTGGACGCATCCGAGCAGCCGCCAGCGCGGGCGAGCGCCGGGCGGCGATGGTTCGGGCACGGAGGCGGACTCCTCCGCGTCGAGGCGCCGCTGGGCCGCCGCGACCGGCCCGCGCGACGGCGCCTCGACCGGGAACGTCGGGGTGACGAACGGCACCCCGGGAGGGGCTCCCTCGAACGCGCGCGTTGCGGCGGCCCGGGGACCGGCGCTCGGCCCGAGCACGGCGGCGGAGGCGATCAAGGACTCCCGGACGAGCACCCTCACCGACTCCGCGAGCTCGCGCTCCCGGGCGATCCGGACCTCCCGCTTGGTCGGATGGACGTTCACGTCGATCCGGTCGGGAGGGAGGTCCAGGTGGAGGACCCCGACCGGGAACCGGGCGCGGGGCAGAGAATCGGAGAAGGCGGCACGGACCGCCTGCTGGATCGGCCGCGACGTGACCGGACGACCGTTGACCGCGAGGTAGAGGCTCTGCGAGGACGCGGCCGCGAGGGGCGGTCGTCCCAGGACGCCGAATACCCGCCCCCCGGCGATCTCTCCCGTGACCGGGAACGAGCCCCGCAGGAACTCCGGGCCGAGGACGCGGGTCGCAGCATCCGGGAGCTCCGAGGTCGTCGGATAGTTCGCGACCTCCTGATCCTGGGAGGTCACGCGGAAGGTGACGGTCGGGGAGGCGAGGTACGCGCGCTCGACCGTGCGCATCACCTCGACCAGCTCGGCCGGCGAGCCCCGGAGGAACTTCCGCCGCGCCGGGGTGTTGAAGAACAGGTCCTCGACCTCGACCGTCGTTCCCGGGGCCCGGGGGACGGTGAACCGGCCGACGACCGCGCCCCCCACGACCGAGAGACCCTCGGCGACGTCACGGTCCGGCGGGCGCGAGAAGAGGCGGAGCCGGCTCACGGAGGCGATCGCGGCGAGCGCCTCCCCTCGGAACCCGAGCGAGACGATCCGCTCGACCGGGCCGTCCGGTGCGATCTTGCTGGTCGCGTGGCGCTCGACGGCCAGCTCGAGCTCTTCCGCGGGGATCCCTTCGCCGTCGTCGGCGACCTCGACCCGGTCGAGGCCTCCCTCCTCGAGGCGCACGCTGACGACGGTCGCCCGAGCGTCGAGGGAGTTCTCCAGAAGCTCCTTCACCACGGACGCCGGTCGCTCGACGACCTCGCCCGCCGCGATCCGCTCCACCGTTTCGGGGGTCAGCCGTCGGATCGGCCGACGCGGCAGCGGGGCGGGGTCATTCATCGCGGGTCCCCTCCGTCCGGACCGGTCCTCTCGGACCGTCGCTGAAGCTCGCGCAGCTTGGCCCGGGCCTCCTCGGGCGAGAGCGCTCCGACATCGATCGCGCGCAGCTCCCTGCGGATCGGGTCGGGGGCCGCGTCCGCCCCGGCGAGGAGCACCGCCTGCGTGTAGCGGGGCGAGCGGCCCGCCCCCTTGCGGGTCGCCGGGAGCCCCACGCCGTCCGACTCGAGCTGGTGCAACAGGCGCTCGGCCTCGACCAGCACCGGCTCGGGAACCCCCGCGAGCCGAGCGACGTGGACCCCGTAGCTGCGGTCGGTGCTGCCGGGCACGAGACGGTGGAGGAAGACGATCCCGTCCGGCCGCTCGGCGACCGCGAGGTGGGCGTTCTCGGCGGCCGAGAGCCCTCGGACGAGGTCGGTCAGCTGGTGGTAGTGCGTCGCGAGGAGGCAGCGGGCCCGGGTCGTGTCGTGCAGGTGCCGGAGGGTCGCCCAGGCGAGGGCGAGCCCGTCGAACGTGCTCGTGCCCCGGCCGACCTCGTCCAGGAGCACGAGCGAGCGCTCGTTCGCGGCCCGGAGGATGTCGGCGACCTCGGTCATCTCGACCATGAAGCTCGATTTTCCCCGCCCGATCTCGTCCGTGAATCCCATCCGCGTGAACAGCTGGGTCACGAGTCCGACCCGCGCGAAGCGGGCCGGGACGTACGAGCCGGCCTGGGCGAGGACGACCAGGAGCCCGACCTGGCGCATGTAGGTCGACTTGCCCGACATGTTCGGGCCGGTGAGGACGAGCAGCCGCCGCTGCTCGAGGTCGAGGTCGGTGTCGTTCGGCACGAACGCCTCGCCGAGAAGCCGCTCGAGGACCGGGTGCCGTCCGTCCCGCACCACCAGAACCGAGGAGTCGTCGACCGTCGGCCGTACGTAGCCGCGCGTCTGAGCGAGGTGCGCGAACGTGGCCAGGGCATCGAGCTCCCCGACGGCCCGGGCGACGCGATGGACCGCGCGGACGTACCGGTCGACCTCGGTGAGGAACTCCTCCCACCGGCTCGCCTCGGCGACGCGGGCGCCCTCTCGGGCCTCGAGGACCCGGTGCTCGATCTCCTCGAGCCGGTCGGACGTGAAGCGCTCGGCCTGCGCGACGGTCTGCCGGCGGCGGAAGTGCGGCGGCACCCGGGCGAGGTGCGGTTTCGTGACCTCGATGTAGTAACCGAAGACCTGGTTGTAGCCGACCTTGAGCGTGCGGATGCCGGTCGCCTCCTGCTCGGTCCGTTCGAGCAGCGCGAGCTCGTCGAGGGCCGCCCGCTCGCTCGCGCGCCATCGGTCCACGTCCGGTACGTGGCCGGCGCGGAACAGGCCGCCCTCGTCGAGGGTCACCGGGACGACGTCGGGCAGCGCCGCATCGAGGAGCGGCAGGAGCCCTTCGGGCGGGGCGAGCGCGGCGTCGACCGCCCGCAGCCCTTCGGAGGTCGTCCCCTCGGCGACGAAACGACGGGCCCGTTCCGCCGCCCGAAGTCCCTCTCGCAGGACCCCGAGCTCGTTCGGTCGGACGCGTCGGCCCGCGACCCGCGACGCGATGCGGGCGAGGTCCGCGACCTCGTGGAGCGTGCGCCGGAGCTCGCCGAGCGCCGCCCCCCGGTCGACCAGCGCGGCGACCGCGTCCTGCCGGGCACGGACCGCGGCGACGTCGGCGAGTGGGTTGGTCAGCCAGAACGCGAGCGTCCGTCGACCGGGGGCGGTCACCGTCTCGTCCCAGACCTTGAGCAGCGTCGTCCCGCCCGGGTCGTCCGGGTTCATCGGTCGGGTGATCTCGAGGTGGCGGAGGGTCTTCGCGTCCAGCACGAGACGGGCCCCTCCCGGCGTCCGGGCCGCGAGCGCGAGGTGGGGAAGGATCCGCGGCTGGGTCGCGCGGAGGTACGCGGCGAGACGAAGGTCGGCCTCGGACAAGGTCCCGGCGGCCGACGTGACGACGCTCGCCGGTAGCTCGGGGAGCGTCAGGGGCTCGGGGGCCGGTTCGAGACGGGCCGACGGGAAGTCGTGCCGAAGCGCGGAGGTCAGCCCGGTCGATCCCGGTCCGGGCGCCGAGAACAGGATCTCCCGGGGCTGGAACGGGGCGAGGACGGACACGAGGCCCTCCGCCCCCGGGCCGTCGGCGAGCCCGTGGAACCACTCTCCGGTCGTGATGTCGACGGCGGCGTACCCTCCCAGCCCCTCGGCGCCGACGACCACGCTCGCGAGGAAGTTGTGGTCGGGTCCGCCGAGGATCCGGTCCTCGACCACGGTCCCCGGGGTGACGACCCGCGTGACCTCCCGGCGGACGAGCCCCTTCGCGAAGCGCGCGTCCTCGACTTGGTCGCAGAGGGCGACCTTGTACCCCTTGCGCACGAGCCGGCCGAGGTACGTTTCCACGGCGTGGTGCGGGACGCCGGCCATCGGCGTGCGCTCCCCCGCCGCGTCGGCCGACCGCGCCGTGAGCACGACGTCGAGCTCCCGCGAGAGCAGGCGCGCATCGTCCCCGAACGTCTCGTAGAAATCGCCGACCCGGAAGAGCACGAGGTGTCCCGGGTACCGGGCCTTCACGCCCTCGTACTGCTCGAGCAACGGGGTGAGGGACGCGGGTTCCGGCATCGACCGGGCGGTCGAGCGGAGCGCGGGATATAATAGTCCGCGGGAGGGCGAGGGAACGCCGGGAGCGCTGAGGGGGAGATTTGAACTCCCGTGGCGAAACCGCCACCAGCTTTCAAGGCTGGCGCCTTGCCGGGCTAGGCTACCTCAGCGCGAGCTCCCGGAGCGGGCCCGCTCCGAATAAACCCGTCGCCCCGAGGGGCCCGCCGACGGGGGATGCAGGTGCCGGGAGTTTCGCGGAGGGTCGTTCCCGGCCGCCCGATTTGAACCCGGGTGGTCAGCTTGGAGGGCTGACATCCTACCACTAGATTACACCTGCACGTCCGTCGGCGGGCGACCGCGACGACCGCGGCCGACGGTTAAGGCTTTTCTGCGCCACTGCGCCCGGCGGGGGGCGAGAGGTCGACCAGAGCGACCCGCTCCAGGACGAGCCCTTCCCACGCCGAGCGCGGCACCGCCGAGCGTTCCTCCGGCGCGATCCCGAGGCGGTCGAGCGTCGTTTCGTCGACCGCGCGCGGATAGGCGCTCGGGTCGTCCTTGAGACCGAACCGGGCCCGGACGGTGACCGGGTCCTGCGGCTTCTCCACGACCACCACGAACTGTTCGGTCGCGTCCGAGACCCCGACCTTGGACAGGGCCCGCGGCAGCTGGTCGTCCCCCGCCACGTAGAGGGCGAACTCCGCCCCACGGTCGCGCAGGCGGACCTCGCCCCGGCCGCGGGCCCGGCCGAGGTGGGCCCAGGCCGAGAGGAGATGGCGCTCCCCGGCGATCGCCCGGGCGTCGAACACGGCGACCAGCGCCGGGGACTCCTTCCCGAGCGCCCGCAGCGTCTGCACGATCGTGGCGGTCGCTGGCGTCCCCGGGGAGGGGCGGCGAGCGCCGACGGCCCGCAGGGTCCGTTCTTCGGGCGGTGGCAGCGGCACGGACGCTCACTCCGCGAGGAAGCGCAGGAACTCCTCTCGGGTCCGCGGCTGGAGCGTGTAGTTCTCGGCGCGCTCCTGTCCGATCGTCGAGGTCGGGGTGGCCCCGTAGTCGTGTCCCGGGAGGACGACGAGCCCGTCGTCCAGCGAGAGGACGCGATGCTGCAGACTGTCGTACATCTCGGAGGGGTCGCCGCCGGGAAGGTCGGTGCGTCCGCACTCTCCCACGAACAGCGTGTCGCCGGTCGCGACGTGCCCCTCGAAGAGGTAGAGGACGCTGTCCTTCGTATGCCCCGGCGTGTGCATCACGCGGAACCGGAGCCGTCCGGTGTCGAAGGCGTCGCCGTCGTCGACGGAGACGTCCTGGTGGAGCGGCGCGATGCGGTGCGCGACCACCTTCGCCCCCGTTCGATCGCGGACGTCCTGGTTGCCTGCGATGTGGTCCTGGTGGCTGTGCGTATTGAGGATGTACCGGACCTTGACCCGACGGGCGTCGATCCCCTCGAGGACCGGATCGATCCCGTACGACGGGTCGATGACGACCCCCTCGCCGCCCTCTGCGTCGGCCACGAGGTACGTGAAGTTGAGGTAGGGACCGATGCGGAACTGGTCAAGCAACACACGTCGACCGAGCGGAGCTCGGTATTTGACCCCGGGGGCCCCTTTAGGCCGGCCCGAGCTCCGAGCCGGAGACGCGGGCCCCGGTCACGGCATCCAGCACGACCCGGCCTTCCGGCCCCTCGGCGTACCAGAACGGGACGTAGAGGATCACGAACGGGCCGAGCCGAACGTCCTCCTCGGACGGAGGGATCCGACGGCTCTCGATCACGAGCGCCCCGCCGTGCTGCTCGGTGTGGTCGACATGGATCGTGTGGTGCCGACGGATCAGCTCGCGCGCGATCGGGGTCGCCTGCGCCTCGGTCAGCTGAGGCGCGAGCCGCTGGTGGGGACCCTCCACTTCGCCGACCAGCTCTCGGTCCCCGTCGTTCCACACCTCCGCCCGTCGGGTGAGACCGTTGACCGCGACCAGTTGGCGGACCGGCGGGGCCGACCCTCCCTGCGGGGACGGAGGCCGAACGCGGTAGGCGGCGACGTAGTAGGGCACGAGACGGAGCGTGTACCGGCGTACCTCCACGCCCGCGAGCGTCTCCGCCTCCTCTCGGCCGATGCGCGGCCGGACCGTGCGCTCGCCTTCGGGAGCGATCGCGAACGGAGGCTCGAGCGACGGCGCTCCCTCCGAAGCCCCGGGGATCTCGTCCACGCCGAGAGGGGAAGGGAGCAGGATCTCGCCCAGGGCCGACCCGAGATTCGAAGGGTCCAGGACCTCGATGCCGCGGTCGGCCGCGAGCGTGCGGGCGACCGGTCCGGGCTCGTCGTCGTACACGATCGTACGGTGCACCGCATCGGAGGGGAACAGGCTCTCCACCTCGGCGGGGGAACGGGCGGTCGCGACGATGACGACCGCCTGGCGGTCCTTGGACCGGACCGCGACCGTCGCGTCGTTCCGCACCTCGACCCGGTACCCGGCCGCCTCGAGAAGACGCCCCAGCACGGAGGACGGGCGGGCGGTCCGAGGCATCGCTCGGGACACGGGGCGGCCGGGATATCTCGGTTCCGTTCGTCCCGCGCGCCCCGAAGGGTCCGCGACCCGCCGAAGGAAACGGATAAACGAGCCGGGGACCACGGTCCGACGTGGGACGCTACTGGTTGGGATGCTCCGGGTGGGCGTACGACGATTGGGTCGGACCGTTCTACCCGAGCGGAACGCCGCCCTCGGAGTTCCTGGCCCGGTACGCCCGCGTCTTCCGGACGGTCGAGGTCGACTCGAGCTTCTACCGGGCCCCGTCGCCGTTCCTCGTTCGGCGCTGGACGAGCGTCACCCCGGCCGGGTTCCGTTTCGCCCTGAAGGTCCCCCGCGACGTGACGCACCCGCCGGCCGGGACGGACGGGATGGGCGTCCTCGACCGGTTCCTCTCGAGCCTCGCGCCGATGCGGGAGGCCGGGAAGCTCGGGGCCGTCGTCCTCCAGTTCCCGGCGTCGTTCCGTTCCCGGGAGAGCGCGCGGCTCGCGACCCTCCTCGGGGCCGTGCCGCGCGAGGTCCCTCTGGCGGTCGAACTCCGCCACGGTTCTTGGTGGACGGAGGAGACCCGGACCCTCCTCGCGGACCGGGGCGCCGCCCTCGTCTGGTCGGTCCTCCCCGAGACCCGGCCCCCGGCGTGGGTCACCGCGGACTTCCTCTACGCCCGTTTCATCGGCGACCGCGCGCTCACCACGTTCGACCGGATCCAGCGGGACGGCCGCGGCGACATGGAGGCGATGCGCCAGCTGTTCGACCGGGAGGGACGGGCGTCCGCCGCCGTGTACGCGTACTCGAACAACCACTTCATGGGGTTCGGGCCGGGGACCGTGGAGGTCCTCGCGGACGTTCTCGGAGAGCCCCGTCCCGACCTCGGCGCCGCAGCCCGACTTCCCGGCCAGTCCCGCCTCGAGAACATCGACCCGGGGCTCCGTCGCGAAGACTGACGTCCCGTCGATCCCCGCCGAACGAAGGCAATCCTTTTAGTCCGCTCCGGGGTCCAAATCCTCGCCGATGAGCGAGGCCTTGACCCTCCGGGTCGCAGAGGCGTTCCAACAGGACATCGGCCTCGGGACCGCCCGCCTCGACGTTCAGACGCGGCAGCGCCTCAAGGTCGGGCTCGGCGACATCGTCGAGATCCGGGGCCGCAAGCCGACGCCCGCCATCGTGAGCCGCGCCCAGCCGGACGACGAGGGAAAAGGGGTCGTCCGCATCGAGGCGGTGGTCCGTCGTAACGCCGGCGTGAGCATCGGCGACCGCGTCGCCATCACGCGGGTCGACTGCCCCACCGCCGACGCGGTCACGATCGCTCCGATCTACGCCGGCTCGGCGCGGATGGACCTCGGGCCCGGGCTCGAGAGCTTCGTCTCGAAGGCGCTCGCGCGCCGACCGTTCGTGCGCGGGGACGTCTTCGTCATTCCCGGGGTCTTCCTCATGGGCGGCTCGCTGCCGTTCATGGTCGTCGCGACGCAACCGAAGGGGATCGTCCAGGTCGCCCCGTCGACGCTGATCACGATCAAGGAGGAGACGGTCAGTGAGACGGAGGTCGCCGCGCCCCGCGTCTCCTACGAGGACATCGGCGGGCTCAAGGAGAAGCTCGGCCGCGTCCGCGAGATGATCGAGCTGCCGCTGAAGCACCCCGAGCTGTTCGACCGGCTCGCGATCACCCCGCCGAAGGGCGTGCTGCTCTACGGTCCGCCCGGGACGGGCAAGACGCTGATCGCGAAGGCGGTCGCGAACGAGGCGGGCGCGCACTTCATCGGCATCCAGGGGCCCGAGATCATCTCGAAGTACTACGGCGAGAGCGAGAAGGAGCTCCGCGAGAAGTTCGAGGAGGCGGAGAAGAACGCCCCGAGCGTGATCTTCATCGACGAGCTCGACTCGATCGCCCCGCGGCGCGACGAGGTCGTCGGCGAGGTCGAGCGCCGGGTCGTCGCCCAGCTGCTCACGCTCATGGACGGGCTCTCCGGCCGGGGGAACGTCATCGTCATCGCGGCGACCAACCGCGAAGAGGCGATCGACCCCGCGTTGCGGCGCCCGGGCCGCTTCGACCGCGAGATCGAGATCGGGGTCCCGACCCAGGAAGGGCGGCTCGAGATCCTCCAGATCCACACGCGGGGGATGCCGATCGACGGCAGCGAGCGGGACCGGGAGCGGATCCTGAAGGAGCTCGCCGCCCAGAGCCACGGATTCGTCGGGGCCGACCTCTCCTCGCTCGCCCGCGAGGCCGCGATGCGCGCCCTGCGTCGTTACCTTCCCGAGATCGATTTCGACCAGCCGATCCCGCTCTCGCTCCTCGAGCGGATGAAGGTCACGGAGACGGACTTCCGCGAGGCGCTGAAGCAGATCGAGCCGTCCAGCCTGCGAGACGTCGCGGTCGAGGTCCCCACGACCCGCTGGGAAGAGGTCGGAGGCGTGGAGCGGGTCCGACGGATCCTCGAGGAGTCGGTCGAACTGCCGTTCAAGAACCCCCAGGTCTACCGCCACATCGGCATCGAGCCGCCGCGCGGGATCCTTCTCTACGGACCCCCCGGCGTCGGAAAGACGCTGCTCGCGAAGGCCGCCGCGACCGAGAGCCAGGCGAACTTCATCTCGGTGAAGGGACCCGAAGTGATGAGCAAGTGGGTCGGCGAGAGCGAGAAAGCGGTCCGGATGATCTTCAAGAAGGCCCGCCAGGCCTCGCCGTCGATCGTCTTCATCGACGAGATCGACTCGATCGCCCCCCGGCGCGGGCTCCAGACCTCGAGCGGCGTCACGGAGCGGATCGTCAACCAGCTCCTGACGTCCATCGACGGCCTCGAGAGCCTCGAGCGCGTGCTCGTCATCGCGGCCACGAACCGTCCGGACATCGTCGACGAGGCGCTCCTGCGCACCGGGCGCTTCGACCGGCTCCTCTACGTCGAGCCGCCGACCGTCGCGGGGCGCCTCGAGATCCTGAAGGTCCACACCCGCAAGATGCCGCTGGCCGACGACGTCGACCTCGACGCCCTCGCCGCCGCTACCGAGGGGTACGTCGGAAGCGACCTCGCCGCGCTCTGCCGGGAGGCCGGCCTCACCGCGATCCGGGAGAGCCTGAAGGCTTCCAAGGTGACCCGGGCCCATTTCGAGGCCGCCTTGAAGCAGGTCCACGCCTCCTGCGACCCGGAGAACCTCAAGTTCTACGAGGACTTCGAAAAGCACCTCGTCCGCGACCGCTCCGCCCGCCGCCGCGAGGAGCGCGTCGAGGCGATCTACCGCTGACCGGCGGCCCCGCGGCGCACCGCGCGGATTTTCCCGAGCAAGCTATATGTAGGGAGGCTTGGTTCGGCGCGCCGCCTCCGATAGGAGGCAGACCGAACGGGAGACGTGAAACAGTTGGTTCGCCACGTGCACGGAGCCGCCTTGGTGGCCCTGGTCCTGGTCCTGCTCGCGACCTCGCTGGCAGCGATCCCGGGCGCCTCGGCCGCATCCCCGAGCTATACCCTGACCGGATACGTCCACCAGCCCGGAGGGGCCCCGGTGCCCGCCGGGGTCCAGGTCGACCTCGTATCCCGCGCCACGGGTACGGTCTACCCTACCACCACGTTCGG
>Ga0326727_10009545_pt1 | contig 23784 bp, 12 predicted proteins | sample MB2enrmetagenome_FD_207643 | JGI IMG/M metagenome (GOLD analysis project Ga0326727, IMG submission 207643) | Lab enriched peat soil microbial communities from McLean, Ithaca, NY, United States - MB29MY | ecosystem: Environmental > Terrestrial > Soil > Wetlands > Peat | place: USA: New York... | reverse complement strand
ATATTTGTCCCGCAGATAACGGTAACATGCTTCGCAAGGGATTGAAGAAGTTCATTAGCTATTACAACAACCGGCGGACACATCAAAGTCTGGACAGAAAAACACCTTTTCAGTGGTATGAATATGCAGCATAATTGACTCTGCATAAAAAGCATTATGGTCATATACTAAACTTAAAAATACATCCCAGTGGTTGAATAATGGGGAGTGCTAAATGTCAACATTATAAGCTTTTGCTCTGTGCGTCAACTGTCTCTCACTTTTATGACTTCTTTATATTTGCCTCGTAACCTTTGACTGATCTTTAACACTCACACTACCGGATCAATTCTTTCTCCACACCCTCACTGATTGCAAAATTTTATTTATTAACACAATAGCTCAGCTTAAGGCCGGCATTGATGCTGTGTGACATCTCTTGTCCATTGGAAGCATGTAAGCTACTCAGCGTTGGTGTTAAGCCAAAAGTACTGTTTCCAAGGGAAATATTCACAAGGCTATTTCTATGATTAAGCCGGGTTGCTGAAGTTGCAGCGTTCATGATATTCCATAGATAAAAACCAATTGCTGCGCTTGTATTGAATATCCCAGTTGAAACAGATCTATTGACAAAAGAGAAAATAGCACAAGCTCCCATTCCATAAGTGGCAACCATAAAGGTGATTCCTTTACAAATTTCCCCATCATAGATTTGTCCAAAACCGGGTATAAATACTGAAAATGCGCCTGCTAATAGAGGGCTTTTAATGCGATAACCGGACAATACCGGAATAGAATGATTATCAGTTCCAGTGTGAAAAGGTGTTGCCGCCAACAATGGCCTCACTGCTGATCTATACTCAGACCCTTTATTTGAATGAGAAACTGTCATAGTATCGACAGCCGTCACTGAAACTGTTGACCGTAGCGTATTATCTATCTCACAGACACTGTCATTTTGTAAAAGCACGCATTCAAAACGGATCTGTTGAGCATAGACTTTTATTACGACTAAAGCCCATAGGAACAAGAGGAGAAATACTTTCATCCGAAAATCAGGTTTAATGTGTGGGTTGATAAGCCCAATGCCAAGAATACTAAGAGTTTGTAATTGTTAATCCTAATAGACAACAATCATAATAATAGGTTATTGTAGTTTATCTGACAGGTGTTTGTACATTTTAAACTTCACTGCCTTTTTTCCCGGTACGGAAATATTTTCTTTTGTTATGGGATTATAAAAATTACGAGTTTCCCGTTTCGATACACTCAGACAGCCAAAATCATCAATCCGCACATAATCGTTTGAGGCCAACATTTCACTGGAAATGGAAACAAATGCATTGATGACCTTCAAAACTTCAACTTTTTTAAGCTCACTTTGATTTGCAATAGCTTCGATTAATTCTTTTTTATTCATTGTCTTGTTTTTAAATGTTTTACATGTGTTTAATTTCTAATTCATTACGCATTCATTTTCATTGACTAATGACAAAGAAAAATTGCACCAATCTAATTTGTCAGTATTGCTTTCATCTGCCGCATTAAAAGAGCCGTTCAATTTTATGATTTTTGAAAAGTTGAATAAATCTTGCATTTCTTTATCTGTTCTAAAGAGATATTTGCCAATCATGCAAATAGACATTGCTTTGTGATAGATGTCATTTAGCTCATATACCAACTCTTCTCTCATTAATGCAGAAAATTCTATCGTTTCCATCTGATGAATTTTAGAAGAAAGAAGCACCTCTTTGTAACTTAAAATATTATAAATAAGTCTAATAACTATGCCCTTACTTTCCAATTCTGCTCGTAAAATCAAATCTTCGCTCAATTTATTATAAAAAACCAATAGTAAAGAAAACATTGCGACTTGATTATTATGGGACGCTTTATTCCAGTAGGTGATAAATCCTAATTTATCCAGAAGTGCCTCCCTACGCAAAGGATTATCTTCAAATCCCCATTCAATTTGTTTTTTGATCATGGTCAGATCATCAAGGGAATTGGTATATATTCTCCACAAGAAACAGACTGAAGTTCGTAACTCTTCAGTAGTTCTAATATTATAATACTTCGAAAGGATGAGTCCAATTTTCTTTTTGTAGCAAGAGATAAACGGATCTTTCCAGTTTGAATGATCTCTGGTAAAAATGTCTTTATAGGCTTCAAAACGATCGGCGACCACAGAAGCGGCAGCTAAAATGAAAAATTCAGGATCAGTAAACTTTAATTTCATCTGTTTGTTTTTTTACACTGAGGACACATGAGACTCGCAAATAATCATGTCCTTTTGTTTAGCCTAATTTAATGCTCGTTTCACAATAAAATAAACAGGTTAACCATTTTTCAAAACCGGTATCTATAAAAAAGCAGCTACATAAAGGATTCCACCCCAAAACAAGAGTAGAAAGAGCAAAATAAGCCACCAAATACGAACTCTTAAGAGTAATATTTTCTTCTTCTGTTTCATTTTTATCCAAATACATCTTGAGAGCAAGCATTATCGCTTGGACTGCACTTTGTCTGATAGTTCACCACCTGCTTTAAACTTGACAGATTTCTTCACAGGAATCAAAATAAACTGCTGAGTTCGCGGATTAATTCCTCTACGAGCTTTCCTCTCGACAACCGAAAAAGAGCCGAAATTTGCAATATTTACTTTTTCTCCTGATACCAAGACCTCGGACATAACACATAGCAAGGCATCAAGACCTGTTGTGACAGACTCCTTGCTTAATCTACTTTGCTCGGTAATAGCATCGATCAATTCTTTTTTGTTCATAGCTTTAATAATTTACTTTTTAACTAATATTCTGACAATTAATGATCAAAATTATTTTTTAATGAGGCAACCTTTGCTCTTAACGCCTCCTACCTGATTTATCTTCTTTATATTTTCAATAAAACAGCCGGATATCTACCGTTAATATATTCAGCCCAAATTGCTTTTCGGATTTCATTATAGGTAACATACCCACTGTGAATCTTTTTCTACCTCTATAATGTCCTAACGGGACAGCCCATGAGGAACATTATAGCGATAGAAAAGCAAAAAGCGAATAAATACAAATCTCATCAGGACAATATGTTGTTTTGCTTAACTTGTAATCTCTACAGAGACGTCATGTTGATAGCCATTTAACTTCGACTATTTACAATTAGCTATCGCTGATCTTTGATTAGGGTTCCTTCTTTTAGTTGAGGATAGCCACGTCTTCCTCCCGTTCAATGCCCTCTATTCTTTCTTTTTACTAACAGGCGTATGCAAATAAGCACAACAAAAACATCCACTACAAGCACAATCGTAAACACACTGTTTGTATTTTTCATAAGTAGATATCAGGTAACATTAAGTTATATCACTTTGAATCCAAATCATGAGCGTGTGTTTCTGTCCATTCTGTGTTTTCCGTGTGCTATTTTCACACAGCTTTCTTATAAGGGAGATGGTGACAAGCTTTCTGCATCAGGTGGTTGATCACCCGGGTCAGGGTTGTATGACCCGTACTTCCGCGATAACTACGGCTATAACTCCAGATTACTTTTCTACAAGGATAAAGATAAATACCCACCAAGACCGACACATTTTTCGTTGTCAGGGAACTTTTCAAAGACATATCGGAAGAAACGATTTCCTCGGATGCCGGCTGTGAAAAGAATACTTCGGATGTTACGATGCCATCAACACCCAGCAGCCGGCATAGCTCAAAGGAAGAAAGACTGATGCCGCTCTTTAACACCTGTTCCAGTTTACTATTGGTAACAACCAAATCCTGCACCTCCGGTATTACATTACCCCGCAGTTTCCATTGTTGTAACCCTCTGTATATTTCCTGCTGTATATTTAATGATTTCATATAGGATTGATCCTGCGCAAGGGTACCGTTTGGAGCTCCTTCAAAACAAACTGTTGAAGGCGCAACGGCAATGGTTCTCTCGGTTTGTGCCATCAGATAGGCATCCTCACTGTAATAAGATTTATAATAACAATCACTACACGATAACAACAGCAAGCCTGTTAAAACAAAGAATGCCCAACGGGGAAATAAAGTCATTTCTATTTTTATTAGTTTAGGATAGTTTATTGGTTCCCCCAAAAGGGGATTTTTTGAATCTGTAATATTTGCAGATTCTTTCTCCCTTCCCTTTGGGGAGGGTCGGGGTCTCTATAGCAACTTCGTCTCCTCCAATGTGGCATATCGTCCCGCTATCTTACCCTCCTTATCGATCACAAACAGGGTTGGAGTGCCCAACACAGCATAGTTCTTAAAGTTCTCTCCTAAAAAACCTTTTCCGTCGAACAACTTATCGCTCCACGGGAAGTCGCTGGCCCAACTCTCGAAAGCCTTCCGGTCGGTGTCGGACGCAATCGAGATCACCCGGATGCCCTTTTGCTGCAAGGCGGCATAATGTTCGCGGATCTGTTTGAGTTCATGACTGCAAAACTCACATCCCGTCTCATAAAAAATCAGCAAGACACCATTCTTACCCTCCGGCTTCACGATCGTTTGATGTTCCTGAGAAGATCCGCTCATATCGACCGATGTCGTGGTAACCAGTAGCGGCGGTGCCGGAGTGCGCGCCGTGACATTCACCATTGACAGGATGCGTTTTACCTGTGGTGACACATCTGCTGCATCCTTTATCCCGGGGCGGGTAGCCAGTGCATGTTTCACGATCGTTTCACCGGCACCCAGCCAGGCAAAACGTTCGGTCTCTGTTATAAAACTCGAAAGCAACGCCCAATAATAGGGATCCTGCAGGCGATCCAGTACCTTGCAGACCGATGCCGCGAAAGCCTCCCGCTTATCGGCTTTGTCGATCCGGTTGAACATACTCAGGTAATAGTTAGGTACACTGTTCCACAGTGGCCCGCAACTGTAGAGAGCGGTGAAATCAAGCGTTTCTTCCATCTCCTTTTCCACGGCTCCGGCTTTGACCGTATCTTGTTTATGTTCTGCCTCGTAGAGCCTTTCCAAAAACTCGTTCATCTGCAGAAAACGGGCGGCGAAAAGCGGACTGGTCTGTTCCTCTTTTTCCAGTGTTTGGTACTCTCCCACAGCCTGTCGCTTTTCGCCTGCCAGTAGTGGATATAATGGACTCTTGGAGTCATATTGCTGCAACCCGGCTTCTAACCACGCCTGTTTGTGCATCAGAGTCGCCTTGCCGTCAAATATCCGGTAGAGAAAGTCGTTTTCCGGCGAGCCCGTGATCTTTATGTCCTTCTTACTAAGAGGCGCCACGGTACAGGTCAGCGTGATATCCGGCTCTCCGGCGATAAACTGCACCCCACTCTTGTCAATCACTAATGTGGTCAGCACTTTGCGCGTTCCATCCGGCAGATGTAGCGTTGCTTTACCTTCGTTATCAAGAGAAGTAAGCAATGAATCGACCTGTGCTCCCTTTTGCCAGTAGAGTTTTGCCTGTTTCCCGGATAGCGGTTTGCAATCCAGATGAATCGTCTGTGCCGGAAGCAATGAGCTTACTGCAAGAAAAAAAATAAGTACTATCGTTTTATTCATGTGTTCATTTTTATTTTTTTACATCAAGGACACATGGAACTCCATGACAAAATATAATCATTCCCTTGTGTGTCAAATGCAATGGTTTTTGTCATGTTCGTTTCACCTTTCAATTTTTATCTTCGTATTCCTTTGGTGATACACCTTTTTTACCTCAAATTAATTTTACATCGCATCGTCCTATATACTCGTATAGCATTACTCTATATGCTGATATAGCACTACGTTATATAGTAGTCCACGGATTACACAGATTAACACAGATTCCGCTTACCTTTCACCTTTTACCCTTAGTTCCGTGTGCCATTTTTTGTTCCTACTCACAAACTCCCCTCCTGCAGAGAAGCCTTAGGCAGGATTTACAAGATAAACAGGATAAAACAGGCTCATTTTGTCAATTTTGTAATTCTGCAAACAGATTCCCTTTACCCTTCACCTTTCATTACATTTTCGTTTTCAAAAGTTTCATCCTGTGTTTCTCCGTTTATTTCGTGTACCCCGTGTGCTATTTTTCCATTCAGGTATTTCGGGAGTTACAGCCTGATACGGCGAGTTAATTACCTTATCCTTCAGTTTTCCATGAAGTTATTCTTAAGTAGTGTGAATAGATAATTTCTGCTTTCACAGTCTCTTTATAAGGTTTCTTTTTTTTATTGTGATGAACAGAAAAAACAGCTCATAATCAATAAGTTCTAACACAGCGGACGTGATGATCTATAACAGAAACACTCCAATTAATTGCAGATATACCTGAAAAATCCCAAGCCCATCCATTCGAAGCATTATATAGATCATTACACCAATAATAACTACTAACAAAACCATAAGAACTATGTGAACTCTGAAGGTTTCCAAGTTCGGGTATAGTCGGTAAGCGCCATCCTTCGGTAGTAGAACCATCTGCATAGCTACCACTAGAACATCCTGTAACAGCCGTACTCCACGGCATACCAAAAGTGCCGTCAGCTGAATAAAGACAAAGATTCCCTCCTGTAGCTGTAAAATAGGACTGAACGGCAGAAAGTGACGAATTAGAATTAGCGGCCCCCACAACTAGGTATGTTCCATAATTCGGAGTGTATACATCACTATAAATCAAATAACCGCTACAAGCAACATTAATATTCAGACTGATTGAACTACAGCTTTGACCACCAAAGCTTAGGGCAAATATTGCAGTTCCACTGGAGGATGGAGTCCCTGTAATTGTATAAGTCAAATTACCTGCACCGCTTGCCAAAGTACCCGCCACTAACGTCGCCGTAAGACCGGTAATACCTGTGGAATTAATTGCTGTGCCGACTGTATAAGACGCTCCGTTGCCACCCGTATATGGGACAGTGAGTGTTCCGCTGTAGGCTGTACTGGCATACGCCTTAGCGCTGAATGTAGCGGAGTTGCAGGTTAGAGCCGTAACACCAATCACAGGTAGCGTAGCACTACAGCTCTGTCCGCCGAAACTGATGGCAAACGTAGCATTAGCCGTTCCGCTATAGACCGGCGTTCCCGTTATGTTATAGGTAAGAGTACCGGATCCGCTAGCCAATGTACCGGCCACCAACGTGGCAGTCAAGCCTGTGACTCCCGTTGAACTGATGGCACTACCGGCTGTATAAGCTACTTCCGAACCACTCGTGTAAGGTATGGTCATCGTACCACTGTAAGCCGTACCGGTCGTAGCATTACCCACGCTGAAAGTAGCCGAACTACAGGTTAATGCTGTCACACCGATCACAGATAGCATAGCACTACAATTTTGTCCACCGAAACTGAGAGCAAACGTAGCATTAGCTGTACCGGTATATGAAGGGGTGCCGGTGATGTTATAGGTCAAACTACCCGAACTGCTGGTTAGTGTACCAGCTACCAACGTGGCGGTAAGACCCGTTACTCCTATTGAGCTGATAGCTGTACCTGTCGCATAAGCAACACCCGAACCTCCTGTATAGGAAATCGTCATGGTAGCGCTATAAGCCGTACCGGCTGTAGCTGTTGTCGTGCTGAAGGTAGCCGAACTACAGGTTAGGGTCGTTACACCGATTACGGGAAGAGTGACTGCACTGCAGGTCTGACCACCGAAACTGATGGCAAACGTAGCATTGGCTGTACCCGTATAAGAGGGTGTGCCTGTTATATTGAAAGTTAAACTACCCGAACTGCTGGTCAACGTGCCGGCTACTAACGTGGCAGTCAACCCTGTGACACCCGTTGAGCTGATGGCGCTACCGGCTGCATAAGCTACTCCCGAACCTCCCGTGTACTGAATTGTCATCGTACCGCTGTAAGAATTACCCGAGGTAGCATTGCCGGAATTGAAAGTGGCAGAACTACCGGTTAGGGCAGTGACTCCTATCACAGGCAAGGTGGCACTACAGGTTTGACCTCCAAAGCTCAGGGCGAATGTAGCGTTAGCCGTTCCGCTATAGACCGGCGTTCCCGTGATGTTATAGGTAAGAGTGCCGGATCCGCTAGCCAATGTGCCGGCCACCAACGTGGCAGTCAACCCTGTAACCCCCGTTGAACTGATGGTGCTACCTGCCGTATAAGCCAGCCCCGAACCACCCGTGTACGGAATTGTCATCGTACCGGTGTAAGAATTACCTGAGGTAGCATTGCCGGAACTGAAGGTAGCGGAACTACAAGTTAGGGCAGTAACACCTGGAACAGGTAACGTAGCACTACAGGTTTGACCTCCAAAACTTAATGCAAACACAGCGTTGCCTGTTGAGATCGGCGTTCCCGTGATGTTATAGGTCAAACTTCCGGATCCGTTAGCCAATGTACCGGCCACCAACGTGACAGTCAATCCCGTGACTCCCGTAGAGCTGATAGCGGCACCTGCTGTATAAGCCATTCCTGAGCCGCCGTCGTACGGAATCGTCATCGTACCGCTGTAGGTGGCATTAGCAATCGCATTACCCGCGCTGAAGGAGGCCGAACTGCAATGAAGAGCAGTAACACTTGCAACAGGAAGGCTGCTACTACAGCTCTGACCGCCGAAACTGATGGAGAAGACGGCAGTACCACCGGAAGAAGGGGTACCAGCAATAGTATAGATCAAACTACCCGAACCGCTGGTTAATGTTCCTGCTTCCAACGTAGCCGTCAGACCCGTCACGCCTGTAGAGTTGATAGCGGCACCTGCCAAATAAGGGACTCCTGACCCGCCAGTGTAAGGGACGGTCAATGTACCGTTGTAAGTTGCTCCGGCTGTGGCTGTAGTTGTGCTGAAAGTAGCCGAACTACAAGTAAGACCCGTAATGGCAATCACCGGCAGGCTGACGGATGTGCAGCTTTGTCCGCCGAAATTAAGGGCAAAGGTAGCTATACCCCCTGACGTGGGTGTACCGGATATATCGTAAATTAAATTACCCACACCATTGGCCAGCGTGCCGGCTTCCAAGGTGGCGGTAAGACCCGTTACTCCCGTAGAGGAGATGGCCATACCGGAGATATAAGCCACACCCGAACCTCCCGTATAAGGGATGGTCATGATACCGCTGTAAAGCGTACCCGAGGTGGCATTGCCTGCGCTGAAGGTGGCGGAACTGCATAAGAGAGCCGAGACCGCAATCACCGGCAGCGTAGCGCTGCAGGTTTGGCCGCCGAAGCTCAAGGCAAACGAGGCGGTACCTCCCGAAGCGGGAGTACCCGTGATGTCGTACACTAAATTACCGGCACCATTGGTCAGCGTACCGGCCTCCAAGGTGGCCGTCAGCCCGATCACACCCGTGCAACTGATAGCACTACCCGCCGGATATGTCGCTCCGTTACCGCCCGTATAAGGAACTGTCAGCGTACCGGTATAAGGAGTACCCGAAGTAGCACTACCGGCGCTATAGACGGCAGAACTGCACGAAAGGGCCGTGACCACTATGTTATTGACCGTTAAGCTGGCGCTACAGTTTTGGCCGCCGAAAGCAAGGGCAAAGGTCGCCGTACCTCCCGAGGTAGGGGTACCTGTTATGTAATAAACCAAACCGCCGGAACCGTTTGCCAAGGTTCCCGATTGCAGGGTGGCTGTCAGACCGATCACACCCGTGGAAGCAATCGCACTGCCGGCCGGATAAGAAACACCGTTGCCACCCGTGTAAGGAATGGTCAATGTACCGGAATAAGCCATCTTGGAGGTAGCATTCCCTGCGCTGAACACACCAGAACTGCAATCGAGCGTCGTAACTGCAATCACCGGCAGGTTGACACTACAGCTTTGACTGCCGAAGTTCAAGGCAAACAAAGCTGCTCCTCCTGAGGAGGGTGTCCCTGTTACCGTATAAGTCAAACTTCCGGCACCGGCAGCCAGTGTCCCGGCTTGTAAGGTAGCCGTCAAACCCGTAACCCCTGTGGAAGTGATCACGGTGGTGGGATAACCGACACCATCGCCGCCCGTATAAGGTACGGTTATCGTACCGGTATAAGCCGTGCCCGAAGTGGCATTTCCCGCGCTGAAGGTGGCAGAACCGCAAGTGATCGCCGTCACCTGAATCACCGGCAGAGCAGCACTGCAACTTTGCCCACCGAAGTTCAGGGCGAAGGCTGCCGTTCCTCCCGAAGTGGGAGTGCCCGTGATGTCATACACCAGCGAACCCGATCCCGTGGCTAACGTACCGGCTTCCAACGTAGCGGTAAGTCCTGTTACCCCGGTGGAGGCGATAGCCGTTCCGGGCGGATAAGCTACTCCAGAACCACCCGTGTAAGGCACGGACATCGTACCGCTGTAAGCCGTACTCAGGGTAGCATTCCCCGCGCTGAAAGTGGCCGAACTGCATGAGATGGTTGAGATTGCAATTACCGGTAAATCTGTACTGCAACTTTGACCGGCCAGTTTGATGGCAAACGAGGCGGTACCTCCCGAAGTGGGTGTTCCTGTAATGGTATAGACAAAAGAACCCGATCCCGTGGACAGTGTTCCGGCAGAGAGCGTAGCCGTCAGACCGGTCACTCCCGTGGAAGCAATCGTCGCGCCTGAATAGGCCGCGCCGGTACCCCCCGTATAATCGATGGAGAGCGTACCGCTATAGGTGCTGCCCGACATGGCATTCCCTCCGCTGAAAGTAGCGGAACTACAAGTAAGCACTACCGAACTGACCGTCAAATTTACAGTACAGCTTTGTCCCCCGAAGCCGATGACAAACGAGGCGGTACCTCCCGAAGTGGGTGTTCCCGTTACCGTATAGACAAGGTTGCCGGCTCCTGAGGCCAGCGTACCGGCAGCCAAGGTGGCCGTCAGCCCGGCAACTCCCGTGGAAGCAATCGTAGCCGATGGATAGGCGCCGCCGTTGCCGCCCGTATAAGGTATCGTCAAGGTACCCGAATAGTAAGTACCGGTATAAGCGGTATCGGAAATAAGCGTTGCCGAAGCGCATGTCAGGGAGACAGCACCGACAGATAAACCGGCACTGCAGCTCTGCCCCCCGAAACTCAGGGCAAAGGAAGCCGTACCGCTCGAAGTGGGTGTTCCTGTAATATCATACACCAGATTACCTCCCGTATCGGTTAGCGTTCCTGCCTGCAAGGTGGCGGTAAGACCTGTCACCCCCGTGGAGGTGATAGCGCTACCTGCTGCATAAGTGGCCAGATTTCCGCCCGTGTAAGGCACGGTAAGAGTCGCGGCATAAGGTACTTCAGAAACAGCATTGGCGCTAAAGGCAGATGAGGTACACGAAAGAGAAGAGACTACGGATGTTCCGTTACTGATGGATACCCATACGCTTCCGTTCCAATACTCCACACTGTTGTTATCGGTGTTCAGAATCATAAGCCCCCGGGCTAAGGAATTAGTTGTAAACCCGGAGGTATTGGTCATTGAGTCTCGCTGAGCCGTAGAAAGATAAGGCAAACGCAATCCTCCTTTTTTTGCGGATGAAAGTACCTCCAATACCGAAAATTTCTGAGGTTGGGTCGTCCCTCCCACACTGATCTGCGCCTGAACCAATACAGGAACAAACAACAAGATGACAAAAAGCCATTTACAAAGGAAGATTCGTTTTTTCATATAAGTCTAATTACAATTAATTAATAATAAATAGGTTGTCTGCATTCAATATGGTAGTCTACAGATTACACGGATTTACTGAGTAATTGAGTAACTGAGTACTTTTCACCCTTTACCCTTTACCCTTTATTTACGTTCCCAATTTGCCCGCAATGACTTTCATCATCCGGGATACCTCTTTGTAGTTCGCAAAATAGCCTATCTTTACTCTGAAGATCGCATTCTCATTTTCCAACAGATAAATAAAAGTACCGGACGGCAATACCGGTCTGATCTTTGAGGCCAACCGTGTTGCATTCCATCTTGATTTAAAAGCTCCTAACTGAATCACATATCTCCCATTTATCTTCTGAATTACCGGCCGATCCGACTCATCCTTCATCGAGCGAGTTATTTTAGCGTCCGATAAATCATTTACCGTCAGGACACTATCAAAGGCATCGACGGAATTAACCATCGAATCCTTATCCGAAACCCTTGGAGGTATCGTTGACTGAGGAGCCGTTGTCTCTTCTTTTTTGACAGGCTCAGCACCTGCTTTCTTTGAATCCGGTTCAAAAAAATTCTTCGGTAAGGAGGGCAAATCCAATTGCTCGCCGGCTTTATGCTTGGTCAGGTCTATTTGTGGTTCTTGCGATTGCACCGCTGTTTTCTTCAGTGAAACAGAATACCCCATTATCTTTACTTCCGTGCGACGATTCTTTTGATGCTCTTCTTCCGTGCAAGGTACTCCTGGAGCACATTGATTCAACAATTGTGTAGCTCCATATCCTTTAGCGGTAATCCGTTTTGGAGCAATACCTTTCGCAACCATATAGGCTACTGCCGATTCCGCCCGTTTTTGTGATAATAACTGGTTATATTTGGTGGTTCCCCGGCTGTCGGTATGCGAACTTAATTCAATTTGTAAAATAGGATAAGCCTTGAGAACGGAAACCAGACTATCCAGTATAGGGTAGGCATCCCCGCGAATATTCCATTTGTCGAAGTCATAGTAAATATTTTTGACCTCCCATTTCATCCCCACGGTAAATTTATTCAAGAGAAAATCATGAGGTGTTTGCAAAACCACATCGGTTTTACTATTTTGATTAACCAGCCTCTTTGTAGCATTATCATTTGAAGAGACCACCACATATCCGTTTCCTTTATTCTTGCTTACCAACAAACAGTCGCTGATATCATTGATCTTGGCTCCCGGAATATCTTCGTTGTAGGGATTGACCACCGTCCGGATCAAGACATCCGATTTGACCTTGATCGAATACTTTCCATTGACATCCGTTTTCAGGACAGTTACCTTGCCTCCACTCCGGTCATAAACGAAGACAGTAGCATCGGCTATGGGTTGTCCGTTTTTTATATCTCTCACGTAACCCTCTATGGTTATCATTTTAGGATAATAATGGAAGTTGTAGAGGTTATCCGTACTATTCAAACGGTCGGAGGTAAAGTAGCCGTTTATTCCCGTAGAGTCTTGTGTCCATCCGAAATCATCGGCCGGACTATTGATGGGATTGGGCAGGTGTTCTACAGAATCCTTACCGGCAATAGCCTCTGCCAGCGGAATCCGGTAAATATCCAAACCGCCGAACCCGGGTCTGCCGTCACTGCTGAAATAAAGGTATCCATCATCGGTAATGCAGGGGAACACCTCATTGCCAACCGTATTGAGAGCCGTAAGATTTTTGGCTTCTCCCCAGGATTGACTATGATCATCTCGACGGCTGTAATAGAGGTCGAAACCGCCTTTACCCCCGCTTTTATCACTGCTGAAGACCAAGATAGTGCCTTCGGAATTCACCGCCGGATGCATCACCGAATAGCTGTTATTATCCCCGAAAGGCAATGCCTGGATATTGTTAACCGCCTTTCCATTATACAGGCCCTCCATTATCCGTACATGATTCACCTCTTTGGCCTTCTCATAATTTTCCGAAAAATAAAGATGGCGATTCCTGTCCATAGAGATAGCCCCGACATTACCATGAATATCCGACAAACCTCCCACTGCTATTCCCGGAAGAACCTCGCCTTGCAAATAGGAAGATATTTTTATAACGTTTACATCATCCAAGGACGTCGATTCGTTGTCTGCCCCTGCAAATACATGCGCCAATTTTTTTTCGTTGATTTTAGGGCTCTCCGGTTGCATACGTCGCAACGAATCACCTCTCTTAGCATCGACAGAGAGATCGCTAAGGGGTATTTGCCATAATTTTGAGAAGTTCATACCGTCGCCCTCCGATATCTTCGTCCGGGTAGTAAAAGGACGATTACTGCTAAATAATAATGTATTATCACAAATAAACGGAGAAAATGTGCGATATCCCGTGTTGATCGTTGAAATGTTTACTTTCCAGCAACCCGAATCAACCTGCATTGCCACCTGCTGAAGGCTGTCGGTGTAGGCAGTCGCTTTCGCCTGGTAATTGGGAATATTTTTCAACCAATACCCCGCTTCACTATAGTGTCCTAAGCGAGCCTGCAATTCCGAAATGCGAATCTTGTCCTTATCGCTTATATCCAGACCTCCCTCATGAATAACAAGATGCTTACCATCGACACGATACCCGAAATTATATACCATATCATGACCGCTATTCTGTATTACATGCCCGTAAGCCTCCATGCAGTCATCGTACTTTCGCATCTGCCAATAGCAATCTGCTAATTTTAACCAGAGGCTTGTCGGTACGTTTGTATGCGAGGCGATATAGTACTTGTAAAAAACAGATGCCAGAAAATATTTCTTTGTTTTATAAGCTGCATTCCCTTTTTTCAGATTGATGGAATGCTGATCGGTAACAACACCTGCTTGTTTATCCGTCTGGCCTTCTGCATGACATGATACGGCAATCATGAAAAATAAAAACATGGCAGCAAGAGCGACTGTCTTTATCCCTTCTATTCTTGAAAAAATCATATGGCTTATCATAAATTGCACGTATTTCTTGAATTATCAACCTCACATTCAAACGAAGCTACTTCGCAAGCCCATGAATAATCATCAATCAGCCTGCCTGAAGTCATAGAAGCTATGCCTTTGTAACACACTTGGTCGTTTTTTTGTTTTTACATCTATTTTTCCGTCAAAAAGTAACTTCTCTAATTTCTTTTAATTCCAATTTCTACTGCCTACCGACTCCTGTTTACTGACTACCTGAGTAATAATCTTGCCTCTGAGCGTGATGCCCTGTTTGTTCCGTGTATTCCATGTACTGGCAGATACATCAATAATAGCGAGGCGACAAGGGCTCCGTTTCTTTTTGTTTATCACACCAAGGGCATGAATTATTGGGCAGTTCCAATCGGAGCATTATTTCGTGTGATCCTTGATTATAATTACCTAAAGTTGATATCGAATGGTCATAGGCATATCCGATCCGCAGTTGGGGTAACACCTGAAACTCCAGCATCCCGATAAGGGCATCCCCCTGACGGTAACTGGCCCCTACGCTAAAGATGTCGCTGAACCAGAAATTCAGATTCAAATCGTACTGAACAGGTGATCCCTGTTCAGCTCTGACCATCAGGGAAGGTTTTGCTTTCACGCTTTCCGAAAGATCAAAAACATATCCACCCGTCAGGAAATACTGGTTAGCTGTTTGTATATCAGCTTGGTTTTCATAATTCTGTATTGAAAGACTTGTATGTAACATCTGGGGTATCGAGAAGCTCACGTACCAGGTTGGCGTAGCATACAACACACCGAATCCCGCCGTGGCCAACCATCCGTTTACATTTGACTGAAACAGGGGATCGGTGGGGTCGAACGTTGCTGCCTGCGCATAGTTCACCTGATAATTCATCACTCCCCCACTGAGACCAAGAGCTAAAAAAGAATCTCCCAAGGGTATATGATAGGAATAAAAGGCCTGAAAACCCGTATTTTTTTCAAGTCCTAACTGGTCATCATAAATCTGTAAACCATAGCCCACGTTACTTTCGTAGCGGCGCTTGTCCCATGAAAAATCGGCGGTCTTGGGCGCTCCTGTCAGGCCGATCCACTGATCACGGTAGATAGCCGTGAAATTATCCGAAACCCGATTTCCCGCATAAGCCGGATTGATATTGACCATATTGAACATATACTGTGAATACAACTGTGATTCCTGTGCTCTTATGGGAGTACCTATCAACAAAAAGCATCCGAGTAAGGCAATAATGCAATTATTTTTAGCTAATATCATTGTCATTGTTTTTTCATTTTCAAATTAGCACATCCTCAAATTTTCAAATTGCCTTCAGATTCCATTTTCAAATTGACACATTTTCAAATTTTCAAATTGAGTCATCGTCTCAGCGTAATAAACCCGGAGAATTTCTGTACTTCGCCCGTGAGCTTATTGGTTGTTGTGAGCGTATAATAATAGGTGCCATTAGGAAGCTCTTTCCCCATAAAACCATTGGAAGCCGTACCATTCCAATCATTCTGATAATCATCATTGTAATATACTTGCGATCCCCAACGATCAAAGACATTCAGCGACAAGCGGACTTCGCTGGAGTGACGAATCACATAGGTATCGTTTTTCCCGTCTCCATTGGGTGAGAAGGCATTCTCTCTGGAGAGATCGATATTCAATTTTCCCTTTTCCGTTATCGTCGGCCGTGGATAGGTAGCTCTCGTATTGCTCGGATCATCCGTAAGGACATCGCTTATTTTGCCCGTAATGGTGGAAGTAGCATCCAAAACAGCCTGATTAGAAATAGAGTCTGTATACCCATGCGGATCTACCTGCACCGCTATCACAACGGAGTCTTTACTGTTACCGGCCAAAGAGCTTACATCCAATAAAGTATTGGTATAATTGGAACCGTCGTACAAACCGTTGGCTTTCAGATTACCACTGGCCATAATACCGGTTACGGTGTAGGTGATCGGAGCCACGAAGACTTTTGTCAGATCATCGGTCACATGGATAGAATCGATCGTAGCGCTCTGCTTATTGGTCAACGTAATGGTATATTGCCAGGTCAAGGTTGTTCCGTCACCGTTTATTACGGGAGCACTCGCACGTTTATTCACTAACAGGTATTTGGATAGTGGCGTGACAGTAACGATGACCTTGGCCGTGGCTGTATCACCATAAGCATCTAATAGATAATAGCTAAGGCTGTCTTTCCCTGAAAAAGAGGGGGCCGGCGTATAAGTATAAGCACCGGTGGTATTCATGGTTGCCGTTCCATGTAAGGGATTGATGGTTATTTGCCAAATGTTGCCTGTGCCATAAGCCGTATCGTTAACCGCCACGTTGCCGTTAACAAAAGAATTTTGCACTACCTTTGCCGTATCATTAACCGCTACCGGCGGATGAATAGTGGAGGCTAAGGTGAAAACGCCGTAACCCGTTACGTTGGCGGTAATGGTTCCTGCCGTAGCATTTCCCGTAGTGGAGACGTTCCCTTCACTAATCCATTGGGTACCGTTCCAGCGCGCAATGATCGTTTTGCTTAAATCCGATGGTAGCAGCGCACTGGTGGTAGCAGTATTCCAAGTTAAAGTTACTTGCGGATTAGAAGCGCCATTAGTTCGGTTAATCACCCAGTACTCTTTTCTACTAATGATCCCGACACCACTTGTTCTGCTGGTGCGATGATAGCCTGCTGCGTCCGGATTGACAAAGCGATAACGTGCTGCGAATTGATCGGTAGTCACCGAAGGAGCTGAAATAGAAGCTGGACGGTAATACCCTCCGTTACCGATAGGAAAGGTGAAGGCACTGTTGCCTGTCTTTTGGACAAAACCATCCACATAGCTGCTATTGGAAACATTGACGCACGTAGCACCTGCCTCCAAGGTTGCCATGTTCATCATAGTTTCCGGAGTACTTTGCAAGGAAGTGATAATACCGTTGGTCAAATCAAGCTGGTCTGCAACCGAAATATTCTGTTCCAGGCTATCTGCACTTGCGGATAATTGACTATTGAAGAGCAGATCATAAAATCGGGTTGTGCCGCTTCCTGAAATCACCTGAGTGGTAGCACCTTCGAAACGACTGAGACCCGGAGAGATGATCAATGAATTATCAAAACCAACAATTCCGTTGTTCTGAAAACTTGCCTTGTACCATATTGTGCCGTTATTCATTACTGTTCCTGTTGTTGAATTGATAAAGTTCATCCCCTCGTACTTTTGCGCTGTAGGATGCACCCAGTTATTGCCCGTGTTATAATCGGCTACCTGACCCCTTACCCCAAGAGGGAGAAGCTGCAATAGCAAAAAACAGAAAAAACGGACTCTTTTTCTTTTCATGTTGAATATAACTTTGGACATAAGCACTTAAATTGTTGTCAGTAATTTGCTTCCTCGATTGTTATCGAAACGTTTATCATTCTCAAGCTGTCACATGACTAAATATCTCTCAAGAAACTCCGCAGAAATTTTCATAAATAAATCAGGGGTGATATGAAATCCTTATTTCTACCCGACCTTCTATTTAACTACAAGGTGAAAAGTTCTCTTAACGCGAGTAAGTGCTACCTTATCATTTATTCATCAAACTATTGTTTAAATACGCGCCTGCAAAGCTTTATTTTTGTAATACAAAACAGTTGATCTACTTACTAAATTTCCACGGAGATTATCTTTTCTTATAACTGAACTGATTCTCTTAATTTGCCACTTGAATCCATTCGCCATCGGTGCCATCCCATTGAATGGTCATTTTATTACCTCCGATAGTACCGTCAATATTAACTTGACCCACACCCAAAGTAGAAATAGTACTCCCATTTGCAGTCCGTATCGCCGCGCTAAAAGTGATATAATAAGCTGATGAAAGATTGACAAAACGATAGGTTAATCCGTTTGTTGGCGAGGAGGGTAACGTAAAGGTTGCTGCAGCCGTTGCATTTTTACTCAAAACCACTGTATAATCGTTTGACGACAACGCATAACTGCCTGTTTCCACCGCAAGCGAAGTTATATTACCTCCATTAGAACTACTACTGCTTCCACTAGCGACAGGTATGCTCCAAGCTGTACCGTCCCATACAAATGATTCTGATTGACCTGCCTGAATCGTATATGATCCTACTAACAATGAATAAGTTGACACTATGGAATTAGTTAGCGTAAAAACTCTTCCGGCCGTTGTGTTGGTTGGATTTGGTAACGTGACGGTACAAGCTGCAGTCGATTGTGTTAAAACCAATCCCGAATAATTATCTACTGTTGTTGAAGCGGTGGGGGAATACGTGGCAGCAGCGTTGGATGCTGTTGTCATGCCCAATACGGTAGAACCAGCATTGTGAAAAGTCGCTGCCGGGGCAGTAGTACCAATACCCACGTTACCGTTCGGAACAAGAATAGCATAATTACCGGTGGTTGCACCGCTGGCACTCACGCTTAATCCCACGTTCGTCCCGCTGGTTGAGTTAGTCTGGGTGTTGGTGATTGAAGCAGCAGTGGAAGTGATTCCAGACGTAGCGTTAGCTCCAGATACCGACACGTTCAACAACCTTGCTCCTGAGACTATCGCAGTAGAGGTAGAGGCAATAGACAAACCGCTACCTGATGTCAGAGCATTAGCATTGATTCCCAAGGCGGTGCCGGTTGTAGCTGAATTGGCATTGATTACGGCGGCATTACCCGTGGTTGTGGCATCGTCGATTTCGACCCCTGTACCCGTATGAGCGCCTGTAAAACTAAACTGTACGGCACCAGTTGCAGGAAGAGCTCCCGTCGATGCAACTTTGGAGACTAATGTCTTGGCAACAGAGGCACTACCCGAAGAATTTAGATTCAGTAATATGCCCGTATTCGACACATTGGAACTAGATAGCGTAATACTTTGTAAATTACCCGTTAAGCCAGCAGAGGTAGAGACCAGGGAAAACCCGGTACCCGTCGTTAAGCCATTCATGTTCCAAACCATGGGATTTTGTGTACTTGCCGTACTCCAGTTCCACGTTTGAGCATAATTGGTATTATCTAGCGTGTTGGTAGCCGTGGCATTAGTCAAGTTATTAAATAGAACTGAGGTAGTGGGAGTGCTAGGTGTCCAGAAAGTCCCATTGTAGGTTAATATCTGATTGCTGGTAGGAGCTGTTGCGCTTATTGCTACTCCCTGAAGCTTTGCAACAGTGGTTGCACCAAGGGTACCTGTCACATCACCGGCAATGGGCAATGACGTGGAGGAGAAATAAGACGGAGCGGCACTTGAACTCGTGTTATTGCCGAAAATAGTATTTGCTCCGGCATTAGTCAAGGAGAATGACAAGGCGGGAGTGGTAGTGGATGTGGCTACCGAAGTGGTAAACAGAGGGCTTAAGTTCCCAGATGAAAAGCTCGTTACCGTTCCGTTGTTGACCGTACTTATAGTACCGCTGCTGACACTCAATCCGCTGCCCACGATTACACCGCCTAACGTGGCGGTTGTGGCGTTTGGCAGGGTATAGGTATAATTCGGAATGTTGAGTGTATTGCTGCTGAAAGTGGCATTACCGCTGCTTCCTGTAGTAGTAAGGGTAATGGCTCCTTGTTTGTTGTTAAAGGTGTTCCAATCGGTCGAACTTAAATAACCGTTTGCCGATGTGGTAGCTTGGGTAATCCCTATGGCGCCGGTCGTGCTGCTATAGGTGATGGGTGCCGTCCCTGAGAGAGAAGACAGTGTCAGGTAATTCGGCGTCCAGTTGACCCAGTTGGTACCGTTGTACTCTAACAAGTTTCCTGAAGCCAATGTTCCGACACTGACCGTTGTTCCCTGTATTTTTCCAACTGTGGTCACCCCGAGCGTTCCCGTTACATCACCGATTAAGGTTAAGCCTGACAAGGATTGTGCCGAACTGGCTATGCCATTCACCGTTGAGGTCAAACTGTTACTTGATAATGACAAGGCATTAGCATTGATGATCGGGGCCGTTTGGGCCACGCCGCCCGCAACCGTGGAACTCATCGTGTTTGTTGATGATGATAACGCGTGGGAAATAGCAACTGCAGTACCTGCAACGCCATTAACGGTGGTACTCACGTTACCGCCCGATACCGTGTTGGAGACCGAATTAACCGCCGGAGCAGTAGCCGCTGCCCCATTAACGGTCGAGGTTATCGTATTAGTCGTATTGGAAAGTGTATTCGTGGTGGTTACGGCGCTTGAGGATTGAGTAACCAACGCTCCCGAAGAACTAAAGCCTAATACGTTGGTAATAGTTCCGGAAGATGGCGTCAGTGTCGAAGCTACGCCGTTGACGGTACTTGTCAGTGCACTTGATGCCGCACTCAAGGCATTGGTGGTTACCGTGCTGATAGTACCGCTGCTGACACTCAATCCGCTGCCCACGATTACACCGCCTAACGTGGTGGTTGTGGCGTTTGGCAGGGTATAGGTATAGTTCGGAATGTTGAGTGTATTGCTGCTGAAAGTGGCATTACCGCTTGTTCCTGTAGTAGTAAGGGTAATGGCTCCTTGTTTGTTGTTAAAGGTGTTCCAATCGGTCGAACTTAAATAACCGTTTGCCGATGTGCTAGCTTGGGTAATTCCTATGGTGCCGGTCGTGCTGCTATAGGTGATGGGCGCCGTCCCTGAGAGAGAAGACAGTGTCAGGTAATTCGGCGTCCAGTTGACCCAGTTGGTACCGTTGTACTCTAGCAAGTTTCCTGAAGCCAATGTTCCGACACTGACCGTTGTTCCCTGTATTTTTCCAACTGTGGTCGCCCCGAGCGTTCCCGTTACATCACCGGCAATAGCTATGCCGCTGGCAGCTGTCATACTTGCGGCTGTCAACAGTCCTTTTGCATTAACGGTAAAGGTAGGAATCTGCGTGACTGAACCGTAAGATGCACCCGTTACACCTGTTGTTGCCAACGTCAAGACTCCTGCATTGCTGATGGTAGCATCGCCACTCATGGCCACGCCCGTGGCTATATTGGATGGATTACCCACGAAGACATAACCACTGGTCAGGGCATTACTAAATGGTGTCGCCCAACTTAACGTACCTCCAGTAGTACCGGTAAGTAGCTGACCGCTGACCGTCGGGGCGGCAGTAGGCAATGTCAACGTATAGCTGGTTACCGTTGCTGGCGAGCTTAAAGCCACGTAACCCGAAGTAGATCCGTCAAGATTAAATGTTCCATTTACATCCAACGTCGCTGCAGGAGTAGAAGTACCGATACCCACGTTGCCGTTCGGAACAAGAATAGCATAATTATTGGTTCCCCCACTAGCGCTCACGCTTAATCCCACGTTGGTCCCGGTCGTTCCGGTATGGGTATTGCTGATCTTAACAGCAGTTGTGGTGCTGCTTGATGTGCTATTCGCCCCTGATGTAGATACATTCAGCAATTGACCTCCCGTAGTGGCGGTGGAGATCGAACTGATATTCAACGCCGTCCCTGTTATCAAAGCATTTGCATTGATTGTGAAGGCATTACCAGTTTGAGTGGCATCATCTACTTCCAAACCATTACCCGTATGAGCACCTGTGAAGTTGAAATGAGCAATGCCGTTGGTCGGCACCGTTGCATTGGAAGTTACCTGAAGTGCATTACCGGTTTGTGAGGAGCTACTATTGTTCAAGGTAAATAAATTACCTGTGGTTAAGGAACTACTGGATATGGTAAAAGGATTGGTTGTAGTCGATAAGTTCCAAGTCCAAGTCTGCGGATAATCTCCGTTAAAAATTGAATTAACGGCACTAGCTGCTGTAAGGCTGCTTATAGGCAAATAAGCTAAAAAAGACACCTGAGGTGACCATGCATTATTCTGATAAATAAAATTTGAATTTTGACCTGAAGCTATTGTCACACCATACATTATAAAAGATGTTGTCCCAATATTTGATACATTAATCATACGTCCGCTTGAATTTACAGTCGGGGTCGGCAAGGTTAATATTTGTCCTGCTGTTTTCTGGTTTACTGCTAAAGAAGTATAAATATCAACTGTAGTCGTATTAATACCTATGCTACCTCCAAAAGGTACATCGTCAATAGTAGATGTTCTATACAATACAGAACCTATATTATTAATGTTATAGGTATTCATATTCAATGCCTGTAGTGCCTTATGGTTACCTAAATTATCGCCCATACGTACTTGGGAAGCCGTTGGAATACCAGACATGACAATGGAAAACAAGGCAAGGAGGAATGCTCTTGTTTTTATCGATTGAAACAAAGCGTATTGTCGCATAACTATTGTTTTATTATTTATTTCTTGTATGTTTTGGCGAGCACAAATACCTGAAATTTAATTCTTTAAATTTTTATTTAGGATTTATATAGATATAGGCAAACCATCCATGCTTACTTGTATCCCTACTAAATAATAAGGAAAAGTCCATTTTTCCCTTATACAAATTGCAATTTTATTGAAACGTATAACTAGTTTAATCTCTTTTCATTCATTATTGATGAATGAAAACACACAGCTACACACACACTTAAAGATTCAACTTAAAATAATGAACGTCAAAACAAACTGTTCTTTTATACTTATTCTAGGTAAACACCTTTTTTATTTTAATCTTTAACCCGACTATCTATGTGTCGGATTAAAGATTAAGATATTAATAAGCAACAAAAAGATTAGTGCGTAAATCCGATAAGCAGATGCAGCGAATCAAAGGAGGGTGTAGAACCAGCCACTCCGTTAGCCAAAGTAACAACTACTGTATTAGCAGCGGTTGCAACAGCCGAAATAATAATAACTCCATCATTCTCATTTGCTGCTGTACTAGAAGCCAGCCACCCAGTGGTAGTATTAGTATAATCGTTGCCATAAAAATTAGCCGAAATCATATCGGTTGCCAAAACCCCGGGAACCGTAAATGTATAAGCATAAGATGAATTTGTACTACCTGCATTGACCGTACTATTATTCAAGTATGAACTAGCTGTTGAACTCGACAAATTAGTTGCAGCGCTCATTAAAACAATTGTTTTACCTATACCGGAGGCACCATTGATAAGCCATTGCCCACCATCCCAGATTGCGGAAACAGAAGCTCCAGGTATCACTGTATTTCCTAATAGAGTAAAAGAAGCAGACCCTTCATTAATTACTGTCACACTATGACCGGGTGTTGCATCGGAAGGAGTAGGAAGAGTGAGCGTTTGACCTGTTGTTGTTTGTGTACATTTAAAAATAGTATAAATATCGACTGTCGCTGTGTTCGCACCTATAGCACCTCCGCCCGCTACATCATTAATAGCCAACGTCCCTCCGATAATCGTTGATCCTGTATTTTGTAACGTAGCCTTAGGAGTAGCTATACCAATACCTACATTGCCATTGGCCAATACTGTAAGACCCGAACCGGCAGTTGAATTGGACT
>Ga0326727_10009543_pt1 | contig 23788 bp, 22 predicted proteins | sample MB2enrmetagenome_FD_207643 | JGI IMG/M metagenome (GOLD analysis project Ga0326727, IMG submission 207643) | Lab enriched peat soil microbial communities from McLean, Ithaca, NY, United States - MB29MY | ecosystem: Environmental > Terrestrial > Soil > Wetlands > Peat | place: USA: New York... | reverse complement strand
CCGTTGGAGATTGTCGAAGCGGGCCAATGGCTACAGCAGAATCAAAACCTGCAAGGGGCCGCCTTAGTGAATGCAGCGCGGCAGCAGAATTGGGATCCCAGCGTGCAGGCGCTGGTGGTTTTCCCGGAAGTGCTCGCCCGGCTGAACTCGGACATCCACTGGACCACCGACCTTGGCAACACATTTCTCGCGCAGCGAGCCGATGTGATGAACGCCGTGCAGCAGATGCGGGCCAACGCGCAGACCGATGGCACGCTGCAATCGAACGCCTATCAAACGGTGAGCGATCAGACCCAGGGCGATCAGACTGCGATCGATATTCAGCCAACGAATCCAGCCGTCGTCTACGTGCCTGAATACAATCCCGACTATGTTTGGGGTCCGGCCGCGTACGGCGACTACCCGCCGCTCGATTACGCGGATGACGGCTTCGGCTGGTATCCGGGCGTTTATATTGGCGGGTTTTTCGGCGGGCTGCTCTGGAATAGCTGGGGCTGGGCACCGAACTGGTTCGCCTGCAACATCCTGCTGAATGGATTTTTCTTCCATCATTTCGGGTTTGGCGGCTTTGGGAACGGCGGCGGCGTGTGGGCGCACAACCCGGCGCATCGGCTAGGAGTGCCGTACTCGAATCGCACGCTGGCAACGCGATTCGGCGGGGCGTCTTCTTATGGACGCAGCGGCTACGGCACCGGCGCCAGCGCGGGATTCAATCGAGGGACCGGTGAGAACTGGCAACATTTCGCGCAGGGTTCGACGCGCGCGGCTGGCGGCGGTGAGTGGAACCGCTTCGGAAGCTCGGCTTATCGGGGCAACACCGGATACGGCGGGTATCGCATGAATTCCTCCGGTTACGGCGGATCGTATGGCGGGACATCCTTCGGATCCTACGGCGGCGGCGTATCGCGCAGCTACAGCGCCCGGCCATCGTATGGCGGCGGGTACCGCGCACCCAGCAGCAGCTATCGGAGCTACGGCGGTGGACAGAGTTTCCGCAGCTACGGCGGCAGCGTTCATAACGGCGGCGGGGGCGGCCGGAGCTTCCACAGCAGCAGTAGCGGTTTCCACGGCGGCGGCGGTCACGGTGGCGGAGGCTCGCACGGCGGCGGCCGGTGGCGCTAACCAAAGACCCAACTAAGGTGAATTCCACATTTGCGGTAAGGTGTTAACCGCAACCGCCTAACGCGCACGCCTGGCGCGCCATCTGAACGACTCCGGTATCCTAATCCTATGTGCGGGATTGTTGGTTATATAGGCAACCGGAAGGCCGTTCCGATCATTCTGGACGGGCTGCGGCGCCTCGAATATCGCGGCTATGATTCCGCGGGTTTGGCGGTAATGAATGGCGACAGCCATCTCTCCATTCGCCGTGCCGAGGGGAAACTAAGAAATCTCGAGGAGGCCGTCCGCATTAACCCCGTCGACGGGTCATACGGCATCGGCCACACGCGCTGGGCCACGCACGGGCGTCCCACTGAAGAGAACGCACATCCACACCGCGATTGCTCCGGCGACATCGTCGTCGTGCACAACGGCATCGTCGAGAACTATGTCGCGTTGAAGCAGCGCCTGCTGCTGGAAGGCCATCGCTTCGTCACCGAAACCGACACCGAAGTCATCGCGCACCTGATCGAGGCGCACTACGAAGGCCATCTGGAAGAGGCGGTCCGCAAGGCCGTCAGCCAGCTCACCGGCGTATTTGCGCTCGCCGTCATCGCCAGTTCGGACCCCAACAAGATCGTTGCGGCACGTTCCGGCCCGCCTGTTGTTGTGGGACTTGGCGAAGGCGAATACTACGTTGCTTCGGACGTTCCGGCCATCCTCAGCCACACCCGCGACATGTTCTTCCTCGATGACGGCGACATCGCGGTTCTCACGCCCGAGGGCGTGCACCTCACCGATTTTCAGGGCCGCCCCATCAAGCGCAAGGTCTCGCACATTTTGTGGGACCCCATCATGGCCGAAAAGGGCGGCTACAAGCATTTCATGCTCAAGGAAATCTTTGAGCAGCCGCGCGCCGTGCGCGATACCATGCTGGGGCGCGTGGGACAGGAATCGGGCCGCATCTTCCTCGACGAGATGGATATCAGTCCCAAGGAATTTCGCGAGTTCCAGTCGGTTCGCATCATCGCCTGCGGCACCAGCTGGCACGCCGCGCTGGCGGGCAAGTTCATGATTGAGAAGCTGGCGCGGATTCCGGTGGAGGTGGATTACGGCAGCGAGTTCCGTTATCGCGACCCTATCATCTCGAAGGACACGCTCAGCGTGGTAATTTCGCAATCGGGCGAGACCGCCGATACACTGGCGGCGCAGCGCGAGGCCAAGATGAAAGGCTCGAAAACGCTGGCCATCTGCAACGTCACCGGCTCCATGATCACCCGCGAAGCGGCGGGCACTCTGCTCACTCATGCCGGCCCCGAGATCGGCGTCGCTTCCACCAAGGCGTTCACCTGCCAGCTCACCGCGCTGTTCATTCTGGCGATGTATCTGGGCCAGGTGCGGGAGCAGTTGTCGCCGGAAGAATCGAAAAAGCTGATGGAGGACCTGATTCTCCTGCCCGGCAAGCTCGAAACCGTGCTCGGCAACGAGGCTATTTATCAGGAGCTGGAACGTGCGCTGTTCCGCGCCACCGATTTTCTTTACCTCGGCCGCGGCATCCACTTCCCCATCGCGCTCGAAGGCGCGCTGAAGCTGAAAGAGATCTCGTACATTCACGCCGAAGGCTATCCGGCCGGCGAGATGAAGCACGGCCCTAACGCGCTGATTGACGAAAAACTGCCCGTGGTAGTGCTGGCCACGCGCGACCCCGGCAGCGAAGAGAGCCGGGTCCGCTTTGAGAAAACGCTGTCGAATATTCAGGAGGTGAAGGCGCGGTCGGGCATCGTGGTGGCGGTGGTGTGCGAGCAGGACGCTGCCGAAGTGGCCCCGATGGTGGACCATCTTATCTCCATTCCGCCCACCAGCGAGCTCTTGCTGCCCATCGCCGAGATCATCCCGCTGCAACTCATCGCTTATCACATCGCGGTCCGCCGAGGCTGCGACGTCGATCAGCCGCGCAATCTGGCCAAGAGCGTGACGGTAGAGTAGGATTTGCGCCAGGCCACTCACGAGATCACGGTGCCCACGCGCGGCAAGGGTTTCTACGACCTCACCCGCGAAATCGCATCGTGGGTGGACAGCCAGAAGACGCCCACCGGCCTGCTGACGGTTTTCTGCCGCCATACTTCGGCGTCGTTAGTGATTCAGGAAAATGCCGATCCCGATGTGGTGGCCGATCTCGGCGATTTCTTCGACCGGCTGGTGCCCGAGGATACGCGCCAATACCGCCACACCGCCGAGGGTCCCGACGACATGACCTCGCACATCCGCACCGCGCTGACAAATGCCCAGCTCAGCATCCCGGTGCATGCCGGCCAACTGGCGCTGGGCACGTGGCAGGGCATCTACCTGTTCGAGCATCGCCGCGTGCCGCACCGTCGCAGCATTGTGCTGCATCTGCTGGCGGAGTAAGAGTGCCCCACCCGCGGGGCGGAATGAAACACTCGCACAGGTGATCAGCGTTGGCCCGGCGGCGGTTGCGGCTGGCAACCGACGTGCTTCAAGTGTTCTCGATGACCTGCCACCGGGTGGCTGCGGGGATCGGTGTCCTCTCCGCCAGCCTCGCATTTGCTCAGACTACGCCTGTGATTAACCAGGGTGGGGTCGTCCGCGGCGCCGACAATTACGATGCCTCTTTCAATGCGGTCGCGCGCGGCGCCCTGCCGAGCGAGCCGAACATCCAAGTGGATCTCGTCCTGGTCCTGACCTCCATCCAAATCATGGAACCTATCTCGCCAAAGCAATAAACGCAATGAGATGCTGGCCGCGCGGGAGCACCAGCACGAAGCGCCCGCCGGACTCCATCACGTCCGCCTTCATTTCAACGCCGTCCACTTCCACTCGCGCGGGCCGGAAATTCAAGACGGCGATCGCCCGGGCGCTGCTCTCATAGGCGAGATCCACGCCATTGTGCGATTCAGCGGCCGAGCGCAGGGTCCCATTGAAGTCCAGCACTCGCCACGCGGTGTCGCGATTCGCCGCCTCCACCGCATGCGCACCGGGTGGCAGCCACAGCGTGGCATCGTCATGCACCGGCCAGGGCTTCCCGTTCACCAGCGCAGGCCCGCTCCAGGGAATGCCCATGCACTGCTTCGAATCCACCACAAGCTTGCCTTCCGACTGTTCAATCGAATCCGGCGCAGCCGCGGCAGCCGACAGCAACGCCAAATCCGGCAGCAGGATGGAATTCTCGAAGTACAGCGCCACGCGCGGAAACGACATCGACGCGAGGTGAACAAGCTGAAACAACTCGACACCGGTTTGTTGTTTCGTCGGATAGACATCCTGATAGCGCTCGACGATGTTGATGTCGATGGCGAGCTTGTCCTCGCGCCTGGTTATGGGCCGGTAGCGTTGGGCAATTTGCGGATAACGCTGCGGACCCAGGTTCCAGATGGTGGCCGGGTCCTCGATGAGAAACGTGAAATCGTGCTGCTCGGCAAGGGGCAGCGCGCGAGCCGCGTCGGCGCCAATGAGATCGTGCATGCGGGTGTCAAAGCGGTCGTCGACGTGAGTGAGGACCAAATCCAGATTGGGCCGGTCGCGGCGGATGTTTTCCAGTTCTTCCATCCATTGCTGTTGCATGCGACGCGCAAGATCGGCACGGTAGTCGAGAAACGCGTGAAGCCGCTTCTCGTCCGGCGCTCCCGGCCCCGCGAATAACTCCAGAGGATCGAAACCGGTCTTATCTTTGAACTCGCGGCGAATATCGTCGTTCATCGGCGTGAAGCGGGCAGGATTGGCCGCGCCTTCCAGCGATTCGAAATAAAGCTCGGCCACGTTCACGCCGTCCCAATCGAACCCACCGACCAGCTCGCGAACTCCCGCCCGCACGGCATCGAAAGCCGCGGGGTTGTTGAGGTTCATCAGCTTGCGCCAGTCGAGCTGGGCATCCTGCAGGAGCGCGGTTTTTTCGCGCCATTCGGGATGGTCGGCCCAGAATTTCTCACTGACGTGCGGCAGCTCCAGCCACACGTAAACAAGGATGGCGTGGCGATGGCAGGCGGCGATAAGATTACGCAGATAATCGTCGGCTTGCGGATTGCGCTCGAACGTGTGCCAGCCAGCCACCTGCAATGCCCCGATCCCCGCTTTGCGCCACCGAGCAGCGAGATAATCGACATCGGCCCGGCTGCGATACGCGGAATCGAAAAATGCCCAGAGCCGTGACGAACGAACCGGCGGATCGAGACCCAAATCGCGCATCGCCTGCAGCAGGTATGGATAGCGTTCATACCCCTGTTGACCAGGCGAACTGGCCAGCCATAGCACCGCGCCCGCGCCCACCTTCATCCCGGCCATCACCGGCGTGTGCCGCCATCGCTCTTCGGCGAACACTCGCGCGTCTTTAGGAACGTCAAACACGGGGATGGTCAGCTCTTTCTCCCAGACGATGGAAAGCTTCGGCGCGCGGCGATCCACAATACTGCGCACAACGACGTTGTTCTTCGTGGCTATGAAACCGAGCTTCGCGGCAATGTCCGACTCACCTTCGAGAACGGCGAAGCCGCCTGCGCGTACCCGATTCAGCAATTCAGGCGACGGCGTGGAACCCGCCCGCACAACGAAAATGCCCGAGGGAAGACCGTGCCCCTGCGCGAAGCCGACTGAGGAGAGAATCTGTGGCCATGCGCCGAGCTCGTCGCCATCGATGGAGAACGACACGGGCGAATTCGCGGCGGCGGCGATAACGCAAAGGCTAATAACGGCAAAACCGGCGTTAATGCGCGAACGCATACCAGAAACCCGCCCTTAAGTCGTAATAATTCGGTTTACGCGGATTATCCTCGTTAATCAAATACGCCCCACGCAGGCCATTCAGGGAAAACAGAAGCGTCTTAGGCGTCTGCGGCACGTGGAAACGCAGACCCGGGCCGGTCTCAACGGTGTTGGCCCAGTAAAGATGATCGCTGTCGGTGACGACGTTGCCGTTCCAATAGAACTGGATCTTTCCCAGACCGTAGCCGAGACGATTCTGCGAATAGATCATGAGGTCATCCGAGAAGCGGCTGATGAACACGGCATCGTCATTGCTTTCGAAGAACCGGCCCTGACCGCCCGCGGCAGCATGCCCCAGCGCCCGCGCCCACGAGAGACCTGCTCGATAATCCGGAATCGCCGAGCCGATATTGGGCACGTCAACGTACTTGATCGCTTCGCCCGCTTCACCCCATGCCGTCATGCCGTGCCACGGATGGCTGGCCAGACCGAGCGCCAAAATGAACGAATCTTCCGAGAGATACTGCGGCTGCGTCATGCCGCCAACAACCGGCCCGGTGGTGACCCGTGCATCTCCATCGAACCGCGTCGAGAGGTAAACGCTGACCGGCAACGACCCCACCTTCATCTGCGTCTTCGCCTGGCCATAACTGAACAGGTCATGCCAGCGCGTGGAGAAAAACGGAAACAGCCAAACCGTGGTCTGGAAGCGTTCGTTCGCGGACTCCAGATTGTGGTACGCCTGGCTCGCTTCCTTCGACTCCTCAAAATCCGGGCTTTGCCGCGCGAGCTTAAACCAGCGCTCGGCTTCGGGATCGTCGTGCAGAATGTTGTACGCCCAGGCCAGCCTGAGCATCACCGAGAAGTCCACCGGATCGTCTTCGTGCGCGATAGTGTAATACTTCAGCGCGTCCTTCATGTAACCGGCGGCGTAGCTCTTGTCGGCCAGCGCCTTCGCTTCTCCCGCCACTTTCCGCTGCGGAGTCTCGCCGCGATGCTTGAGCGTCTGCGGATACTTCAGCGCGGTGCGAACACGGTCGGCCAGATCGTCGTCATCGCCTTTGAGAATCGAATCGAGCAGCGGCCGCGCCCCGGCTTCATCGCCTCGCCCCAGCTTCAATAATCCGAGCTGCGCGGTTGCCAGCCGGTCGTCCGGCGCCTGCTGATGCAGGATTTCGAATTGCTTATCAGCCTCGTTGCCGTTGCCCGTTTCGAGGTAAAGATACGCGAGATCGCGGCGTAGCTCGACGTTCACGGGATCAAGTTCGAGCGCACGCTTGAATTCGTTGGCGTACGGATATCGCGCGGGCAGCAACTCCATGGCGCGTTCGCGCACGCGAGGTTGCGCACCCCGTGAAGCCGCCAGCAGCGCAGCATTGGCTTTGTCGGTTTCACCCAGCTTCTGCCACACGCGGCCCATGTCGAGCAGCAGTTCCCGCTCAGCGGGCTTGATGCGCCAGGCCTTCTCATAATGTTCCGCCGCGAGCTTCAGTTCGTCGCGCTGCTCCGCCAGCGTGGCCAGCTCGCGATGCGCGCTGAAGTTGCCGGGTTCGGATTCAAGCGCCTGCTGCCACCGTGCGATGCCCTCTGCGAGCGGCCGGTCGATGTTCTGGAAGGCCTGTTCTGCTGTCGCGTTGCCGGTCCGTCGAATGCGGTCGAAGATGCGCCGCGCCTCGGCCTGCTGCTTCGTCTCGTAGCAAAGGAACGCGTATTCGAGAGCGACGTGATCGTCGGCGGGGTCCAGCCGCATGGCATCGCCAAACTCGTCGCGCGCATTTTCGTTGTCGCCCACCTTGAGCAGGGTGTACGCCAGATCCTTGTGGATCGCGGCACGCCCCGGCGCAATCGCGATGGCCCTCTGAAAATCTTCGATGGCCGTGTCATAATCGTGCGCGTTCAGCGCGCGATAGGCGCTGTCCAGCGTCGCCCACGCCGGATCAGTCGCCTGCGCAGCCGCGAAAGTTGCGATGAACAGAAGAAGGATAAGAACGCGGCCCATGCGAGGCGCACTTCCGATACCGAGTAGTGCGGAAGCTGGAGGGGAGTTCTCAAAGGGAGGTGAGGGGCGAGGAACGAAACGGTGTGGATACTACCCCGCAGGCCGCAGCGTCCCTCGCCGGCTCATCGTCCTGATGCGCATCGAGCCGGGGCCAATGTGGATGTGCGGGCCCGTCGACGAACCCAGCAGCGCCATGCGGAAACCGTAATAAGGAATGTGCGCGCGCTCCAGCCAGGCGCGGATCCAGCGCCCTTCCGTCGTGTCTGGGCCGACGGCCACATCCACGCGGCCACGATGATCGAACCCGAGCATCGCGTGCGTAACCGTCTCGCCCCAGGCGCTGATCGGAAGCGGCTTTGAGAACTTCTTCTGAAAAGACAACTGCAACGTGGCGAGTTCGGAAGGCTTGATCAGCCGTCCCGACCCGTCGTAACGGAGCGTGCCGAACGCCGTCCGCCGCGCGCCGCTCAATCCGTTGTCGTCGGCTCGCGCCATCTCGATAAATTCCGAAAGCATGGCCACTCGCTGGGTTACCAGGTCCAGCGTGTCGTGACGGCGGGCGGCTTCTTCGTGCGCGCTCTTGGCGGCATCGGCGGGAGCAATGCCCTTTGTCACGGCTTCATCCGTTTTCTTCGACCATTCATCCCCGCGTTCGGCCATTCGCTGCGCCGCCCCCAGCATGTCGCGCGCGTCCTGCTCGGTGGAATCGCGAAGCGCGGCTGAAGTGACCAGGTCGTCTACCGTCGCGGTGCGCATCGTACGCAGCAGGATGGCGCTGTCGTCCAAATCGGCCTGTTGTTCTTCGGATGTCTTGACGGGTGGCGCTTCGGACGGCTTCGGTGGAAGCGGAATCGCGGCGGTGGGATGGTCCAGCCCTTTAATCCGCTGTGACCGGATGCGATCGACAGTGGACTGAAGGTCGGCGGGAACGCCCGAGTTGTCCTGCGCCATCGCAATGACGGCGAACAGGACAGCAGCGGCAGGCAACAGCTTCACCCGCTCAGGATACCATCCGGCCCACTCTGGCACACTGGTACTTTCGGCATGGAACAGATAGCCATTTCGTTCGAGCCGCAGCGAAAAACGTTCACCGTTTCCGAGCTGAGCGGGCGCATTCGCGGCCTGCTGGCGGGCGAGTTCACCGATATTTGGGTGGCCGGCGAAATCTCCGGTTGCCGCACCGCCGCGAGCGGCCATTGCTATTTCACGCTGAAGGACGAGGAATCGCAAATCCAGTGCGTGTGTTTCCGCAACACGCTGCGCTATCTTCGTTTCAAGCCGCAGGATGGCGTGGCAGCCCTCGTTCGCGGCAGCATCGACGTCTACGAAGCGCGCGGGCAATACCAGCTCATCGCGGACTCCATCGAACCGCAGGGACACGGCGCGCTGCAGCTCGCCTTTGAGCAGTTGAAGAAAAAGCTGGCGGCGGAGGGTCTGTTCGAGCCATCGCGCAAGCGGCCTTTGCCGAAGATGCCGGCGCGCATTGGCATTGTGACATCGCCCGGTGGCGCGGTGATTCAGGACCTGCTCAACATTCTGCTGCGGCGTTTCCCCGGGCTGCACATCCGGCTTTATCCGGCACTGGTGCAGGGTGAAGGGTCGCGCGAACAAGTATGTCAGGGTCTGGATTACTTCAGCCGTTCGGGATGGGCGCAGGTGGTGATCGTCGCGCGCGGCGGCGGGTCCATCGAAGACTTGTGGACATTCAATGAAGAGATGGTGGCGCGGGCCATCGCGAATTGCAGCGTGCCGGTGATCTCGGCCGTCGGTCATGAGACCGACTTCACCATCGCGGACTTCGTTGCCGATCTGCGCGCGCCCACTCCATCGGCGGCCGCCGAGCTTGCCGTGCCTACTGGTCAGGAGATTCTCGAACAGATCGCGGGAGCCGAACACAAGCTGACGCAACATGCCCGATACCGTCTGGCGATGGCTGCTCGCGAACTGCACCAGCGTGGCGTGGAGCGGGCGAGCGCCGCCCTGCATCGCCGCATTGGCCGGGCACAACAGCGTGTGGATGAGCTGGACTATCGCATGCGCGGCTCAATCCAGCGAGCTTTGGATGCGCGGCGGCGTCGATTAGAAGACCAGGTAACGCGGCTGCGCGGTCAGGATCTGCGAATTCGTTTCGGCGACGTTCGCCGCCGGTTGCATATCGCTGATGCGGCTGCACTGCACGCCTGGCGCACGAGAGCGGCTTTGGCTGGCCGGCGTCTGGAAACGCTCAGCGCTCATCTCTCGCAACTGAGTCCGCTGCGGATTCTCGAGCGCGGCTATGCCATTGTGCGAAACGAGCGCGACGTTGTGGTCAAGACCACCGCCGACGCGCCACCGGATGCTGTGGTGGATATTCGCGTAGCCCGTGCGGCGTTGCGGGCGCGAGTGATCGAGAGCACCGAATCATGAAGAGAGCAATTCTGCTTGTGACTGCAATCGCGCTCCTCGCCGGGTGCGATCGCTCGAAGATCGCCCCGCGCCTCGATACCGCGATTGAGGTCCAACGAACCGGCCCAACCGCGGTGTCGATCAAGGCTCACGTGAAGAACCTGCACAACCGCGGAACCGTACCGCTGGACGTGGAGGTTACGGCGGAGCCGAAGCAGGCATCCGGTTGGGGATCGCCAGTACGCGTGATTCACCCCGCGCCGTTCGTGCTGAACGACAGGGAATCGCGCGACCTGACGACAACACTGGTCACCACCACCGGCGTCCGCGCGACTCTCATCGTGAAGGAAGCCGAACGTGGGTGGCTGGTGGTGAAGAAAACAGCATCCGCCGATTAGTGTCTATGCCGTGGGACACGCGGCGCAGCCGCGTTATGCCGTGGGACACGCGGCGCAGCCGCGTTATGCCGTGGGACACGCGGGCAGCCGCGTTATGCCGTGGGACACGCGGCGCAGCCGCGTTATGCCGTGGGACACGCGGCGCAGCCGCGTTATGCCGTGGGACACGCGGCGCAGCCGCGTTATGCCGTGGCGCTTTGACCCGCGTCCTTCACCGCTTCGATGTCCAGCGTGATATCCACGCGCTCGCCCACCACAACCCCGCCACCTTCCAGGGGTATGTTGAACGTGAGCCCGAAGTCCTTGCGCTCGATGGAGGTCTTCGCCGCGAAGCCCGCGCGTTCGCCGCCCCAGGGATCCTTCTGCCGTCCGAAGTACTCGGTATCCAGGACAACCGGCTTGGTTACACCACGTATGGTGAAATCGCCGGTGACGCGGAAGTGCTGGTCTGAGATCTTCTGCACCGCCGTGCTCTTGAACGTGATCGACGGGAACTTCTGTACGTCCAGAAAATCGGGCGAACGCAGGTGGTCGTCGCGCTGCGGCTCCTTTGTGTCGATGCTCGCAGCTTCGATTTTCACCTCCACCGACGATGCCGCGGGATTGGCCTCGTCAATCGAAAGCGTGCCCGTCCAGTTCCGGAAGTGGCCGTTCACCTTCGAAATCATAAGATGCCGCACACTGAATCCGATATTGGAGTGCACCGCGTCAAAACTCCATTTCTCAAGCGCCATTCTGTTGCTCCTCTGGCAAGGCCAGTTGCCTTGACATCAAGATAGATGCCGCTGTCCGGCGAAAGTTGCAGCAAGATATGCTGAGGTCGATGCGTGTCTTCATCGCCGACAAATTCGAACAATCGGGCATCGACGGCCTGAAAGCGTCAGGGTGCGAGGTGCTTTCACAGCCCGGTCTCAAAGCCGAAGCTCTGGCCCAGGAAGTGGCGCGCTTCCGGCCCGACGTGCTGGTGGTTCGGTCGACGAAGGTAAGCGAGGCGGTTTTGTCAGCCGGCGCACTGAAGCTGGTGGTGCGCGCGGGCGCAGGTTACAACACGATTGATGTCGCGGCAGCCTCCCGGCGAGGCATCTACGTCTCCAACTGTCCGGGGAAGAACTCGATCGCGGTCGCTGAGCTGGCCTTCGGCCTGATTCTCTCGCTCGACCGGCGCATTCCCGATAACGTCGCCTCCCTGCGCGGGGGCCGCTGGAACAAAGCCGAGTATTCGAAGGCCCGTGGCCTGTTCGGACGAACTCTGGGGCTGATCGGAGTCGGCCAGATTGGACGCGACATGATCCCGCGCGCGCGTGGATTCGGAATGCCGGTGGCGGCGTGGAGCCGGAGTCTCACGCCGGAACGCGCAAGTCAGCTTGGGGTGGAGTTCAAGTTGTCTCCGCTGGACGTCGCGGCTTCAGCCGACATTGTGAGCGTGCACCTGGCGCTCACACCCGAAACGCGTGGCCTGATCGGTGCGAGCTTCTTCGAAGCCATGCGTCCCGGAGCATTTTTCATCAACACGTCACGTGCGGAGGTGGTGGACGCGGACGCTCTCGCCAACGCCGTGCGATCCAAAGGCGTTCGAGCCGGGCTCGACGTTTTCGCGAATGAAGCGGCAGGCAGCACCGGCGATTTCGCGGACGAGATCGTGAAACTGAACGGCGTCTACGGCACGCATCACATCGGCGCGTCCACGGATCAGGCGCAGGAGGCGATTGCCGCCGAGACCGTCCGCATCGTCAGGACGTTCAAAGAAACCGGCAAAGTGCCCAACGTTGTGAACCTCGCAAAATCGACGCCCGCGACTTGTGCTCTCGTCGTGCGACATCTCGACCGGCCCGGTGTCCTGGCCAGCGTTCTCGATGCCATCAGCACCGCGCACATCAATGTTCAGGAGATGGAGAATGTCGTCTTCGAGGGCGCCGAGGCGGCGGTGGCACGCATCCACCTGGAAGCGGAGCCACCTGTGGACATGCTGGAGCGCATACGCGCGTCGAATCCGGATGTGCTGGAGATCGGCGTGATCCGGTTGTGATCCGGATGGCCCTCGCCGGCTTGTCAGTGGCTCTTATGGTCTTCGCCAGACTGCCGCTGTGGCCGAGAGCCGCGGATGGATCCATTATGCGCGCCGCTGGGCGAATCCGGACGCGCTAAGAGACGCGCTCGTCAGCCTGCACAAGACTGTTGAGGCGCAAACGGGCCACGTGCTGGAAGTCAGGCGCTTAGAGCGCGCAGGGCGGAGCGCCTTTCGGCGAAGACGGGTTAGAATACACGGGGCGCTGGAATCCGAGCCCGAAGGAGTGGCCTGACGTCGCGCACCGGTCTGCGCGGCTCAAAGACCGACGGCTGATCGAAGCTTGCGCGCCGCCTGTGCGGGCTTTCCTTTCCCGCCTCGAATAACGCCGGGGATCCCCCATCGTGCTTCTGTTCGCTTCTGTATGTTACTTAACTCTGGATTCTTGGCGGACGCTACCTGAATAAGAAACGTCTCCAGATCGCCAAGGACGCGCTGATTGAGCTTGCCCCGTCGGGCGCGAGGCACCAAGAAAAACACGACGGGCGTTCCCTTCCCCGTGTTAACGATTGCAGGCTGATAATGAGAAGCGATCTTGTGATCAGCAAAGCACTCCCGTTCAAAGCTTCGTTTGGTCTTTCCCACGTAGATGGGTCTGAACCCCTTGCCTGCTTGGATAGCGAACACGTAGCAGCCCTTCTGTGCCGCGAGCGATGTTTGGCCTTCCCAAAACTCCGGGCACCCTTTGGGGATGCAGCGACCGCCCTTTCCCGTGTTCATCGGCACGCGAAACGGACCCAATACGTCAAAGAGCAACAGTGAGTTCGGCATACGCCGAAATTGTATACCAAGCTAAACTCACCTAGCGGACTGATACTAGCGGCATACCGCGCGACTCTGGCAAATACGAATCGCACGCGTGAACTCGTCGGCTCGCAGAGACGCAGGTGGTTTTGATCCGGGCGCTCGAAAGAGCCACCGATTCGGGCATCGCCCCCTCTACAGCACCGACGCCAGCTCGCGCCACTCGCGGCCTTGCGATTCGGCTACCGCGGGATACGTGATCCGGCCGTTGCACGTGTTCACGCCTTCGCGAATCGCCGGGTTCGCGGCGCATGCCTCGCCGAGTCCCTTGTTCGCCAGCTCCAGCAGATATGGCTGCGTGGCGTTGGTAAGGCCGTAGGTGGATGTATGCGGCACCGCCGCCGGCATGTTCGAGACGCAATAGTGCAGGACGTGATCGACGTAGTAAACCGGATCGGTATGCGTGGTCGCGTGCGATGTTTCGAAACAGCCGCCCTGATCGATGGAAACGTCCACCATCACCGCGCCGTGTTTCATCTCGGGCAGCATGTCGCGCCGCACCAGCCGGGGGGCCGACGCACCCGGAATCAGCACCGCTCCAATCACCAGATCGGCGTGACGTAACGCTTCGCGCGTGATCCAGACGTTCGAGGCCATGGTCGTGATCTGCGTGTTGTAGATGTCGTCGAGCTCGCGCAGGCGGTTCAGATTACGGTCGATGATGGTGACCCGCGAACCCATTCCCACGGCGATCTTCGCGGCATTGTGACCGACTACACCTCCGCCCAGGATCACCACGTTGGCCGGGCGCACGCCGGGAATGCCCCCCAGCAGCACGCCGCGCCCGCCGTTCGGCGCTTCCAGATACCGCGCGCCAATCTGCACGGCCATTCTTCCGGCCACTTCGCTCATTGGCGTGAGCAGCGGAAGAGAACCGTCGGCCTCGCGAATGGTCTCATACGCCACCGCATTCACACCCGCCGACACCAGCTTGTCGGTGAGTTCGGGCAGCGGCGCCAGGTGCAGATAGGTGAACAGGATGAGGCCGCGCCGAAAGAACTGATATTCGGAAGGCTGCGGCTCCTTCACCTTCACCACAATGTCCGCGCGATTCCACACGTCGGCGGCCGATGGCACAATTTCCGCGCCGCTCTGCTCGTATTCCTCGTCGGGAATCGAACTGCCCAGCCCGGCCGTCGTTTGAACGAGCACGCGGTGGCCGGCTTCCCGCAACGCGGTCACGTTGCCGGGAACAAGACCCACTCTGGTCTCGTGGTCTTTCACTTCCTTCGGAACACCAATGATCATGGTTGTAATTAGTGCGCTTCCGCCGGCGCGGGTACCGCCGGTGTGGTGATGTTGGACTGCACGGTAATAGGCGCAACCGATGTTGCCGGTGGCGTCAGGGAAGAACCAGGGGGCTCGACGGAACCCGCGGGATGAGCCATCGGAGCTGCGCGTTTCGGCCCCAGTCCCATGGCAATTAACGAGAGCGGAGTCAGCTTGCCGTCGGCCGACAAGTTCTGGTCGGTCTGGAACCGTTTCAGAGCATCGACGGAATCCGAATCCCAGGCGCCGTTCAGCGGTCCTTTGTAATAGCCGCGTGCGGCGAGCGCCTGCTGGATTTCCTGATAGCGCTCCGGAGTGGGCGCCGCCTGCATGTTGCGCCTTGCATACTGCGGATGCTTGCTGCGAGTCGCCGGATGGCCCTTGCGGGCGGGCGTATGGGCCACCACCTGGCTACTTGTGTGGCTGCCTGTGTGACCCGCACTGTGGCGTTTCACTACGCTGCCCCTGGCATGCGCTTTCTTCTTTGTGGACGCGTGCGTTGCACCAGAAGCCCCCGTGGCAATCAGCCCCAGGGCCAGAAATAGGACTACCGCTCTCATTATCCTTATAGATCTTATCAGGGATGTACATGGCCAGCACCGCAGGAAGGCGATTGTTCCGCAAGTCTGCAAAGCGTTAGGGGCGCTTCAATTCCAGACCTTTGCCTACATGAAGCCAGCGAAAATGCCGATATGAATATCGGGACCGAGGTGACTGTGAACTCACCCCTTTCGCGGTCCCGCGAGTCGCGTCCGGCACGGGTTGAATCGCGTCTGGAAGGAGAACGTCATGACGAAGACCGAAGAAGAGAACGCGGTCACATTGGCGGAACCACCGGCAGGGAAGGCGCCATGGGCGCTGGAGAATCTGCCGCCGTTCCCCGCGGTCGCCACCCAATTGATACAGGTGGTCGCCCGCGAAGACGTAAACCTGAATGAGATTGGCCGGTTGATCTCTTCCGAGCCCGTGTTTGCGGCCGATGTGCTCCGGATTGCGAATTCCGCCATATACGGCCTGCAAAGCCAAGTGAAGAGCATCACCCACGCGATTGTCGTTCTTGGTCTTGATCGGGTGAAGGGCATCAGCATTACGCGCGCATTCGGGGCACATCTGAAGTCCAGCCTAAAGGTGGTCGCGCTGCAAAGGTGTTGGCAGAATAGTCTCGCGGGTGCATTGCTCGCCGAAAAACTGGCACGCCCCTGCGGCATCGATGCCGGCCTCGCGTATACCGCCGGACTGCTGCGGGATATCGGCCGGCTGGCGCTGCTGGTGAAGTATCCCGAGCCGTTCGCGGACATGCTCGCCGTTTCCCAGGCCAACGGTTACGATTTGATGTACACCGAGCGCGAGCTGTTCGACGTGGATCATTGCCAGGCTGGCTGCTGGCTTACCGAAACCATGGGCCTTCCCTCAGAGTTTCGCGATGTGGCAGCACACCATCACCAGAAGCCGACTGGCGCGTCTTTCGGACTGTTGCAACTGGTTCACGCAGCCGACACGATGGCCGATGCTCTCGGGTTTGGCGTGCTCGTTCTGGCGGAAGCGCCCAGTTTCAAGGACGCGCTGGAACTCATTCCCGCGGCGGCCCGGTCGCGGCGGCCGGAAGATCCTGAACTACTGAAGGCTGAGATCGCCGAGCAGTTACAGGTGCTCTGCAAGAATTAACGCGACCACGCGTCATGGCGGCGACATTCCGCCAAAGCCCGCGACCGCCGCAAGGCGGCTAGATGGCCAGCTTGCCCTGATAAGTCATGTCCTTTAGTTTGAACTTCGCCTTCAGGTCCATGCGCCCCAGTCTCGTCGCAAACTCCACTTCCTTGTCGTCGAGCGACAGACCCTGCTCCGCTTTGGGGAAGTAGAACAACAACGTGCCATCGTCGGCGCGTTCCACCTTATCGGGTCCAAACGGGGATTTGCCTTTCGGCGTCAAAGTGGTGCTCTCTTTCATTCGATCGAGCATCGCCGCGCGGCGGTCCTCATCGCTGGTCGCCGAATCCTGGCTGTCGTCGGAATCCGAGCTGCGCCTGCGCTGCCCCTGCCAATTGGGCATCCCGGACACCGCGATAATGTACTCGCTGGCTGCGGCAACAGACTGAGCAGCGGGTGCGGCCGCGGGTGAAGCAGAAGCCGCCGCGGGTGAAGCACCAGCAGCCGCAGGCTGGGCCTGAGAATCGGTAGTCGCCGGCGAGCCGTTCTGTTTGGCGAGGGCCTGCTGTACCGGTGCGGCACTCTGCCATCTGACGAGTACCTGGGTTGGCCGGCTTGGGCCGCCGTTACCGCCCTGTCCGCCGCCGTTTCCACCCCACCCGCCACCACCGCCACCGGGCCCGCCCATACCACCGCCGCCGCCCTGCCCTCCCCATCCACCACCGCCCATTCCACCGCCGCGACCCATTCCGCCGCCACGGCCCATTCCGCCCGGTCGCTGGCCCGGTCCGGGCGACTCCAGCTTGACCTGCTGGGCCCAGGGCGAATTGTTCAGAATCTTCGTTAGGTCTTCAGACGTCCAGTCGGATGGCGCCTTGTTCTGCCAGGAATCGGCGCCAAACATCGCCACGCACCCCAGCATCAACACACCGATGCCTGGCGCGACATAGCTCTTCCGCATATCTGCCTCCCGCAAAACTGTAGTATTATCCCCGCGACGGCTGAAAACAGCTCCACTCACCCGACGTAGCCTCGCCAGGTCTGGTTACAGCAGGGCTGAGCCGGAATGAGCTAAGCGGCGGCCGGTGTCAGGGAGCGAAGGCGGGCGGTGATGCGGCTCTTGTAGCGCGCGGCGGTGTTCTTCTTTATAATGCCCCACTTGGCCGCACGGTCCACAATCGAAAACGTGCCGGGAACCAGTTCGGCCGCGCCCGAAGCGTCTTTCGCCTCAATACGGCGGCGCAACTCGCGCAGACCGTGGCGTAACCTGGTCCTGCGCACGCGGTTCACTGCGGTACGGCGCTTCGTCTGTCGCACCCGCTTCAGAGCGGATATGGTGTTTGCCATCTAAATCGATTCCTTACAGGTCAGTACAGATAAAAGGATAGCCTATTGGCCGCTGCGTTTGCAAACCCCACAGCCCATCTGCGGCGATGCACAATGGAGTCATGCAGACTGCCGAAGGCCCCGATCTTCGCTATCCCACCGGTAAATACCAGCCGCCTGCCTCGATTACGGCCGGGCACCGGCGCGAGTGGATCGACACGCTGGCTGAAACACCAGGGAAACTTCGCGCCGCCGTCGCGGAACTCGGAGCCGAACAACTCGACACGCCCTACCGGCCCGGAGGCTGGACCATCCGCCAGGTTGTGCACCATTTTCCCGACAGCCACATGAACGCTTATGTCCGCTTCCGTTTGGCCCTCACAGAGGACGAGCCGGTGATCAAGCCGTATCACGAACATCTTTGGGCCGAGCTGGCGGACGCGAAAACGTCTTCGATTCACTCGTCGCTGAGGCTATTCGAAGGTTTGCACGGCCGCTGGGTGGCGCTGTTAGCCGCCCTGACTCCGGAACAATTCCAGCGCACTTTCAACCACCCTGAGATCGGCGTTCGCAACCTGGAATGGACACTGGGGATGTATGCCTGGCATTGCGGACATCACCTGGCGCACATCGAGAACCTGAAAACGCGCATGGGCTGGCGGTAAAGCCGGCCCCCGTGTTGCCCTGAGCGAGCTGTTTCAGGCTTCGGCGCCGGCCGGCTCGGCGGCCGTCATGTACTCATCCATGACGCTGATGAGATGCGAGGGATGGACGGGTTTGGAGATGTAACCGTTCATCCCGGCGCTCAGGCATTTCTCGCGGTCGCCATTCATGGCGTGCGCGGTCATGGCCAGAATCGGAAGATTCCGCCACTTCGGGTTCAGGCGAATGCGGCGCGTAGCCTCAAGGCCGTCCATCACCGGCATCTGCACGTCCATGATTACCAGGCGGAAGGCGTCGTCGCGCTCAAGCAGTTCCAGTGCCTCCACGCCATTATTGGCCAGCTCAACGGTGAACCCGCGCTTCCGCAAAACGGTGGTCACCACCTTCTGGTTCACCTGATTGTCTTCCACCACCAGTACTCGCGCGGGCGCGCCATCGCGAGATTCCTTCGCGGCGCCCGGCCTGGATACTTTAGCGTGCTCCTTCGCCGGTTGCGGAACAGTGCAGCGCAGATTCACCGTGAATGTGCTGCCCTTGCCCGGTTCGCTCTCGACGCCGATCTCGCCATGGTGCATGTCCACAAGTTTGCGCGTGATGGCGAGGCCCAGTCCGGTGCCTCCGAATTTCCGGCTGACGCTGCCATCCACCTGGGTGAATTTCTCAAAGATCAGCGGGAGCTTCTCGGCCGGAATGCCGATGCCGGTGTCTTCCACCGAGAAACGCATGCGCACTTCCGAATCGGTGATAGGCGTCGCGTCCAGCGTGACCCGGATGTGGCCCTGGACGGTGAATTTGATTGCGTTGCTGAGCAGATTGGCGAAGATCTGCCGCAGCCGGAGAGGATCCCCGAGGACCTCGTCGGGAACCGCGGAAGCGACGTCGCACACCAGGTCGATACCCGCGTCGTCCGCTCTCGGCTGGAAGGAGCGCACGCAGTCCTGCAGGACAATGCGCACGTCGAACGGAATCTTCTCCAGCCCCATCCTGCCGGATTCAATCTTGGAAAGGTCCAGGATGTCGTTCAGCAGGGCCAGCAGCGAATAAGCGCACCGTTGCGCGGTTTCGAGCTGGTCGCGATGTTCGTCGGGCAAATCGCTTTCGAGCGTAACATCCAGCATTCCGAGGATGCCCGCCATGGGCGTACGCAGCTCGTGCGACATGTTCGCCAGGAACTCGCTCTTGGCTTCATTGGCCGCCTGCGCGCGCAGCATGGCCTCTTCCAGCTCTTCGGTGCGCTGGCGGATGCGCTGCTCAAGCAGATCCTGGTGCCGGTGAATTTCGTCCTGCGAGGAGGAGAGCGCATCGATCATCTGATTGAAGCTCTCGCCCAGATATTCGATTTCGTCTCCGGTGCGGCTTACCTGGATCGGTTCCAGCCTGCCCTTGCGAACCGAGGTGATGCCCTGTTGCAAGTAGCGAAGCGGCCGCCCCAGAACGCGAATGGTGAACAGCGAAATCACCGCGGCCACCACCAGCACGACGCAACACTCCAGCATCGCTTTGGCGATTGTCAGCGTGCCCTGATGCAGGTCATACGCGAGGGTTGCCGCCACCACCCAAAGCAGCAGCACCCCCGTAAATGCAGTGAATCTGGTTGACAGGGACTGGAATGGCTTCCGGTGAGGGTTCTCCCTCCCGCCGGTGGTGAACTGGCGCACATATTTCCAATCGACACGAATGAGTCTATCTGCTATAAGTAAATCCTCTTAGGCCGCGATCCGTTCCCCTTTAGGCCCCCGGTACCATTACCAGCCCGGAATCTCGGTGGTTTGTTAGACTTGTCACCGAATGGACCGCCTCGCTACGACGCTCTGCGGAATCGCGTTGCGGAACCCGGTGCTGGCGGCATCGGGAACGTTCGGCTACGGTGTCGAATTCGCGAAGATTCTGGACCTGAACCGCATAGGCGGCCTCGTAGTGAAGGGCTTGTCGCGGGAGCCAATCGCGGGCAATCCGCCCCCGCGTTTGTGGGAGACCTCCGCCGGGATGATGAACTCGGTGGGGCTTCAGAACATCGGGGTGCGGGCCTTCGTTCGCGACAAGCTACCCGAACTGCGGCAGTATCGCACGGCGGTGATCGCAAACGTGTTCGGCTACGCGCAGGAAGACTACGCGGAAGTGATCCGCGTACTGGAAGACGCCGAGGGGATCGCCGCATATGAGCTGAACGTATCCTGCCCCAACACGCACGCCGGTGGCATCTTCTTCTCGGGCGATCCGGCCTTGCTGGGGAGTTTGGTGCGCGCGGTACGGCCGCTCGCGCGGCGGCCACTTATCGTGAAGCTTTCGCCGAACGTGTCGCGCATCGAGCCACTCGCGCTTGCGGCCGAAGAGGCAGGAGCCGATGCGGTCAGTCTGGTGAACACCTTTATCGCATTGGCGATTGACGCGCAAACACGCCGGCCGCGCATTGGGGCGGGGTTCGGTGGCCTGTCCGGGCCGGCCATTAAGCCAATCGCCTTACGCATGGTGTACGAAGCCGCGCAGGCCGTACACATTCCGGTGATCGGTCTTGGAGGAATCCGCACCGGCGAGGACGCCGCGGAATTCCTGATCGCCGGGGCATCGGCGGTCCAGGTGGGCACCATGAATTTCGCCGATCCGCGCGCGCCGCTGCGCATCGCCCGAGAACTGGATCGTTTCGTCGAGCGCGAGCGTCTGGCCTCGGTGACGGCTCTTGTGGGAAGCTTGCAGATGAAGCATGAAAAAGATTGTCTCCACACCCCAGGCGCCGAAAGCGATCGGCCCGTACTCCCAGGCCGTAATTCATAACGGCATCGTCTATTTGAGCGGCCAGATCGCCATCGATCCCGCGACCAACCAACTAGTCGACGGGGATGTGACGGCGCAGACGCACCGCGTGCTCGCCAACCTGAAGGCGGTATTGGAGGAGGCCAGGTCGTCGCTCGAAGCCGTGCTGAAGACCACCGTCTTCCTGAAGGACATGGCCGATTTCCCGAAGATGAACGAAGTCTACGGGCAATATTTCAGCGCCAATCCGCCGGCGCGCTCCACCGTTCAGGCGGCGAAATTGCCGCGCGATGTCGCGGTGGAGATCGATGCGATTGCTGCGGTGATCGGCTAGCGCCGAACCGGAACCGGCTCGCACGCACGATCCGAAAGCTGGCCCAGCAGACATTCCCCCGCTTTGCTGCACTGTGTGCAGGTCTGCTTTCCTTGCTTTTCGGCGTGGAGCTCAATCAGCTCCTTCATGTTGTCGAAGATGTGGTCGGGCGCCTGATCGCCATGGATCAGATGATAGTTGCGGTCCTGATACCACGCCAGCACCGGGCGCGTGACTTCATCGTAGGTTTCCAGCCGCTCGCGGAATGTCTCTTCCGTATCGTCCTTGCGCTGGATCAGCGTCGAGCCGCAATCGTCGCAGATGCCCGGCACTTTCGACGGCTGATGAAGGATGTTATAGATCCGCCCGCATTTCGGACACGTTCGTCGCGATGTCGTCCGCGCGATGAGCGCCTCGTAAGGAACATCGAGGTGAAAGATGATCGGGCAGGGCAGGTTGCGTTCCTTGAGCAGGCAGTCCAGAAACTCCGCCTGCTGCACGGTGCGCGGATAGCCATCGAGCATGAAACCCTTCTCGCAATCCGGCCGCGAAATGCGCACGGCGAGCATCTGGTTGATGAGGTGATCGCTCACCAGCCCGCCCGCCACCATGATTTCCTGCGCCGCTTTGCCCAGATCGCTGCCGGACTTCACTTCCGCCCGGAGCATTTCTCCCGTCGAAATGGACGGGATGTGGAGCCAATCGGATATGAGCCGCGCCTGCGTGCCTTTGCCGGACCCAGGCGGGCCGAATAGTAGGATTACCAATGAAAAATCCCCCGCTGATCTCAACCTACCCGCTTCGCCGGGGCAAAGCAAGCCGCGATTAATCAGGACTAAGCCGGTCGGCTTTGGATATTGACGTCTTCGGTGACGCCTCCGGCTCGGGTAGCCTGGGTGAAACAGTGACGGCGATCTGCAATCCGCACTGTTCACATGCCGTCGTGTGCACGATCTCGGTTTCGGTTCCAGGCGCGGCTCGGACCGTCTGCGTGGTCGAAGCGCGGCAGCGCGGACAATAGCCGACGCGCGTGAAGGCGGCGAAAGGAAGTGGTGTTCCCATGTTTCGGGAGTAAGGGTTGTCGGCGATTACTCTCTTTCCGACTTCGCTGATCGGACGGGAGGCGATAGTTCGTTAGGCTGGTGAGGGGGGGAGCTATTGTGAGCGGTGAATTGGTGCTGGTGACAGGCGGGTCAGGATTCGTTGGATCGTGGTGCATCGTGGCGCTTCTGGATGCCGGCTACCGCGTGCGGACCACCGTGCGTTCGCTCAAGCGGGAAGCCGATGTGCGGGCGATGCTCAAGGCAGGTGGCGCGGAACCTGGCGAGGCCCTATCGTTCGCCGTGGCCGATCTCGAGAAAGATGACGGCTGGCGTGAAGCGGTGGCCGGTTGCGATTTCGTGCTGCACGTGGCCTCGCCGTTTCCATCGAGCGTCCCGAAGAACGAGGACGAGTTAGTGGTGCCCGCACGTGAGGGCGCACTGCGGGTCTTACGGGCGTCGCGCGATGCCGGCGTGAAGCGCGTGGTGCTGACCTCTTCGTTCGCGGCGATCGGCTACGGGTGCCAGCCGCAGCAAGGGCCCTTCGACGAGACATATTGGACTGATCCCAATGGCGAGGACGCGCTCCCCTACGTCAAGTCGAAGACCCTGGCCGAACGGGCGGCGTGGGATTTCATCGCCGGCGAAGGCGGCGCGCTGGAGCTTTCGGTGGTCAATCCGGTCGGCGTGTTGGGCCCGGTGCTGGGGCCTGACTATTCGACCTCGATCCTGCTGGTGCAGCGCCTGATGGACGGGGCAATGCCCGGTTGCCCGCAGCTCTGCTTCGGCGTGGTGGATGTTCGCGATGTGGCCGACCTGCACATCCTCGCCATGGCCAACCCCGCCGCGAAGGGCGAACGCTTCCTCGCTGTCGCGGGCGACTTCATGTGGATGCGCGACATCGCTCGGGTCCTTAGGAATCGCATGGGCGAAGCCGCCGCGCGAGTGCCCACCAGGCAACTGCCCAACTGGCTGGTGCGACTCGCCGCGCTGCGCGATCCGGCTATCAGGCAATTTACGTCCGATCTCGGCAAGGCGAAAAACGCGACCAACGAAAAGGCTCGGCGGTTGCTCGGTTGGACGCCGCGGTCGAATGACGAAGCCGTCGTCGCCACGGCCGAGAGCCTGGTGCGGCTGGGGCTGTTGAAGGACGGGCAGAAGCGGCGCTAACCCGGCTCAACAAATGGCGGTCTCGAGGCCGTGCCGCTTCCTGAGGCCATCCCGAAGTGCTCTGCGCCATGCCGCGGTGCCGTCACGGTGTCGCCCTTGTGCCCGAGTAAGCTGAACCAGAAGGCTCGCTGTAGATCGGGA